>Ga0272440_1000085_pt1 | contig 73233 bp, 25 predicted proteins | sample SSMMMBAug17_FD_192440 | JGI IMG/M metagenome (GOLD analysis project Ga0272440, IMG submission 192440) | Marine sediment archaeal communities from Little Sippewissett salt marsh, Falmouth, MA, United States - SSM-MMB-Aug17 | ecosystem: Environmental > Aquatic > Marine > Wetlands > Sediment ... | reverse complement strand
TTTTTCTTCAACTTAATAGATTCGATTTTCAGAAGAATTAAAATATTTAAGTTCAACAATTGCTATTTTTTCTCCAATTTTTTCTGCGCCAATCATTCTCTCAGCTCCCGATACACAAACTTCTTCACCATCAATACCTATAATTTGTTCTGTTATGTTCTAGTTTTGATTTTAAACCTTCTAATATAACCCACTTATTTGGTTAAGAATGTCGAACATCTATCCAATTCATATAACAACCTAACTGATCTATGAAATAAGAAAGTATATTTTATTGTAATTTTAATACATATTTAAGTAAGCGATCATAAATTTTCGGGTAGATCGTAGTAATTTTTTTGTTATTCGTCTGGTTGGTCGAACCTTATGTTCGCCCGCCGGACAAAAACCGGTATCAAACCTATGAGCAAAACCAATGTAGGGGCGAACCTTATGTTCGCCCGCCGGACAAAAACCGGTATCAAACCTATGTTCGAAAATGAATTTGAAACGATTGCCTCGGACATAGGTTCACAAACGATTGTTGTTCGGAGGGCGAACACAAGGTTCGCCCCTACATTGGTTTCGGACATTGGCTGGATTTCGATTACTACGATCTACCCGAAAACTTATGATCGCTTATTTATTTATATATCATAAATGTATGGACAGGGCAATAGATCGCTTAAAGATACCATGATTATAACATTTCACTTTTCGAACTTCGTTTAGTTTCAGTTCTGTAGGCGTTTTCCATGTTTTTGTATTCTTTGGTTTTTGGGTAAAAATTTATACTGTCGCATGGTTGCTAAGCTGACGTCTCCACGCTCTTTGTTTATGTCAGTAATATAAAATAGTTTCGTGGTCGCTCAGCGTCAAACTCTCACTATGTTTGAAATCAGTGATTCAAAGGCTGTTGCGTGGCTGCTCAGTGGGTTATTAATCTAACTAACTGAATTAATAAGTATAATATCGTTGCATGTGATAATGTCTTGAATTTTATATGAACAAAAACAATTAGTTAAATTGTATTTAGCCAACTTTGAAACATGTCCAAAATGGCTAAATTTCACAAGAAATATTTTGAATTAATTATATGTCAAATAAAATCAAAATGATATTAATATTCATTTCAAATATGGAGTGCTAAATAGCATGATTAATGAACCAGGTTCAGATTTTAAGGTTTCATCTTTAACATTGCATGGTTGCTCTGTATTCATGGAAAGAAAACACTGCTGAAATTGACTTTTTAATGGAACAAAATGGGTCGATTCTACCGGTTGAGGTAAAATCCGGTTGGATTACACAGGCCAAAAGCCTTAAAGTATTTGACAATAAGTATCATCCAGAATACAAAATAATAATGAATGAGTGCAAATAATCTTAAAATGAATACACAATACCAAACACTTTATTGTCATTTGTATAATGTATAACAATTGGTCGATTATAATATAAGGTACTGTAAATAAATATATTTTTTTTGCCACTTTTTTCTTGACAATTGTTCTTTATCTTTGTATGTTTGATATTAATTTTTTCCTCATATCATAAAAATATATAAATAAAAAAAAATTATGAATGGAGCCTATTATGAGTAGTTTATTAAAAATAATTGTCTTAACAATTCTCATGTTCAATTTTTCTTTTAAAACATTTGCGAGTACTTTGACGCTTAACAACAATATCAATCCAGTTTGTGAAAACAAATCTTATCAATTCTTACCAGACTGGTTGTCAAATGGTAAAAAATTGGGAAAATGGTGGTTGAGACGCTCAAGGGATTATGAACATACTGATGATGTATTATATCATTTAAATGTCAGGTATAATTTTGATCAATCATCAGGAAATGAAGAAGTTGAAAAGCATAAAATAAAGTCTTCTTTTACGCTAAGAAAAAATATTTTTAGCAATTATCTCAGTTACAGTCTGAAGAAAAAAGAAATTGAATATCGTGGGAGTCGCATAAATACTGAAAAACAAACCTTTGATAATTTAGTTTTTATTGAAGCTTTAAAATTTATGGACGTATTAATTGGATATCAATGGATAACAGATGACAAAAAGTACTACTTAAACAGATTTAATTATTATGGTGGATTTTACTTTACATTGCTAAATACGAAAAAATTCATTTTCAAAATAGGAGGATATTATGGTCATGATACAATTGAGTATATGAATGAACTATCAGAGTTAATAGGAAAACAAAAAGAGGATTTTGATAAAGATTTCTTGTATTTAAACCAACGATTCAACTGGCTGGTTACAAAAAATCTGACTATTTCAGAAAAATTTAAGTATCGTAGTTATACAGGAGAAAGTTCTTATACCCTCAATGCAATCATTGACCTTGATTTTGCCATTACACAGAATCTTTCTTTAAATGCCTCATATGAGATAGAACGTGATACAACAGAATCAGAAAATAATATCGGAATTGAAGATGAAGATGTCGATATTTCTTTAGGAATAATGATCAACTTTTAATGTAGGATTAATTTAATGCAGACCGCTAAATACTAAATACTTTTCTTTTTCGTTTGTTTTTTCGAGACCTTTAATAATAACAAAGAATTATTTTTATGGGTAACGAAATCAAAACAAATGAAGAAGAAATTAGTAAAGATATGTAACATTGATTAAATAATATCAAGGTTCAAACATTTTTCAAACAATACAAAAACAAGGAGTAAAAGAATGAGTAAAATAAATTATCTTTTTCTATTTATCTGTCTTCTTTTTTTTATTATGACAACAGGATGCAAATCCAATGATACTTATGCTGATGAAGAGGTAGAAGATACTGCTGATGCACTTGTTCAGGAAGGCTTGCCTGTGGATGATTCAACATTGACACCAATGGCGCAATCAACATCTTATAAACCCCCTATTACTTATGAGAATTTGCACAATATTACAACCGGAGATGATGTGGGGTTAAATATAGATTTAAATGACCCTGATTTATGGGGAAAAATCTATACTGGCCCATATCCCTTTGAGGCAGGTGATTCTGATTATGATTTTCCAGTTTATCGGATAGACAGTGATATTAATGATGGTCAAGGAAATCTTAATATTGCCAGCTTTTTTACATCAAAGTATGATTCAAATAGTTGGATATATGGCGGACGTTCTACAGCAACACCAACTATTGCATACCGACTTGAACTATATTCCGATAAAAAAATATTAGGCATGGCTGACAGTTTTGTGAGTTTCAAAAAGAAAAGTGATGGGAACTTTGAGAAGCTGCCTACTATTATTGAAGGACCTTTTGTTACGTCTTTAAACAGTGATAATCCCACTGCAATGGAAATTGTCTGGCGGACAGACGAGCTGTGTACTTCAAAAGTTATATTTGGGAATAATGAATTTAGAGATGATGAGTATAATGATCTTCATGTGGTACCAATTGATAACCTTGACCCACGTACTGACTATGAATACTACGTAACATCAGTCGCACAAGATGGAAGAACTGTTGTTTCAAATACATATAAAGTTCGTACCGCACCATTTAAAGGAAAAGGAGAGATAAAGTTTGTATATACATCAGATAGTTATAAAACCCCAGGTGGGGGTGAACACAATTATTTGGGATGTAATATGGATATTTTACGTGATATTGCAGCAAATGCATATAGAGATGGTGCAGAATATATGATTTTTGGTGGAGACTTGGTTGAAGGGATGAGTGCTGAAAAAGAAGATATCATAATTCAATACCGTGCATGGAAACAAATCATGTCAGGCTTCTGGCATACACGTCCCGTTTATCCAGGAATGGGCAATCATGAATTTGTGGCCAATGGATATGAGAATTATGTCTTTTTGGATAAATGGCCTTATGAAACAGATAGTAGTGAAGCTATCTTTTCTCAGGAATTTTACAATCCAACCAATGGCCCTGAACCTTCCGATTCACGTAGACCGACCTATAAAGAAAATGTGTACTATTTTCAGCATGGGCCTGTTTTAAATATTTCTGTTAATACAAATTACTGGCAATCAATTTCATTTTTTGACCTTCCTAATAGTTCCCAATATGGCGGTGCGCCTATGGGTTATATTATGGAAGATCAGTTAGAATGGATTGAAGGCATTCTTAAGGATGCAGAGAATGATGACACAATCAAATTCATTTTTATTTATACGCACTGTCCTGTTCTTCCATATATGAGACATATCATGGATGGGATGTGGTGGTATGGAAATAATAATGTTACTGCAAAAACACGCGTATTTAATTCGGATACACAGGAATATGAAATGCAATCAGAACCTCTTGGGCAAACAGATCCTCTTGGTATAATAGAAGTTCGTGATCGTTTCTTGACAGCAGTTACCAACTCATCAAAAGTTGCCGCAATATTCTCCAGCCATGAGCATGGTTATCATCGTACTTTAATCAGCAAATATACGCCTCTTGGTGTATTTCCGGATGATGATAGAAATGATGATGGTGTACTGGAAGAACCATATTCTTCCAATCCCAATTTCAAACATGCCACATGGCATATTATGTGCGGTGGCGGTGGATCCGGTTTCAATTCAGAAGTGTTGGGTTCAACTCCTTGGAAACCACAAAGAATAACATCACACACAGGTTATGTCATGCTTGAAACCAATGATGATAAAGTTGGTATGAAATTTATCGGTGGACTTGCGCGTGAAGTGCTTGATGAGCTGGATGACCTGATGGCTGTTAAGGATTCTAAGTAAAGGTTATTTAAGCTAAGGAACCACAATTTAATAACTGCTCCATTATGGCGCCCAATTTGGTGCCAAGAATGGGAAAGTTATTAAATTGTGGTTCCTAATCAATTAGTCATTATATATATACTTTTCACACCTTTGTATAATAGCATATTTTACATATTTTAATTTAGGTCACCTTTTTTAAAGTGCCATATAATACATACCATGTGTAATTCCTGTTTGACTTCATTAAACGATTATTTCAATAAGTTCACCTGAATAACTGTTCAAAATAACTATAAATAATGATATTATTTTAAAGAGGCGATGAATGAACACAAAGGAAACATACGATATCGCCATTATTGGCATGGCATGTCGTTTTCCTGAGGCGAATAATTATAACGAATTTTGGAATAACCTTAAAAAGGGTGTTAACTCCATAAAAGAAATGCCTTCTGAAAGATGGGATGTCAATACATACTATTCAACTGATATCAATATCCCAGGTAAAAGTATCAGCAAATGGTGCGGATTGATTGATTCTTTTGATTCTTTTGATAACGAATTTTTTAATATGTCTCCCAGAGAAGTTGAGTTAATGGATCCTCAACAAAGACTCTTGCTTGAAGAAACATGGCATTGTATGGAAGATTCAAGTGTTTCCCTTGAAGAGCTTCAAAAAAAAAGAACAAGCGTTTATATTGGTATTATGGCGCTTGATAATCTTATTCTTTCGGGTGATTCCAACATACAAACTGATTCGTACTCCGCGTTAGGCAATTATAGCGGTATATTGGCAAACAGAATTTCCTATTCACTGGGATTATCAGGAGACAGTTATTCAATAGATGCCGCATGTGCATCTTCATTGGTCGCTGCGCATCAGGCCAGACAGTCACTGTTAAGAGGTCAGGCAGATTATGCCTTTGCCGGGGCGGTCAGTCTTAATTTTCATCCCTTTAAATATATTTCCTTTTCAAAAGCGCGTATGCTAAGTCCAGATGGTCAATGTAAAACCTTTGATAAAGACGCAAATGGATATGTACCTGGTGATGGCATTGCAGTCTTACTTTTAAGACGTCTTTCTGATGCTATTCAATCAGGAAATCATATTTATGGTCTTATCAAAGGTTCTGCTGTTAATTATACTGGAAGTAAACTGATGATCACTGCACCAAGAGTTGGCGCTCAAAGTGATGTTATTTCATCTGCATATGAAGATGCAAATATCTCACCAGGAAGTGTTACATATGTTGAAGCCCATGGAACAGGTACGTCTTTAGGGGATCCTATAGAAGTTGAAGCACTGACGCGCGTATTTCAGCAACATACCCATAAAATAAATTATTGTAAATTAGGTTCGGTTAAAACAAATATTGGACACACAGAGGCTGTCGCAGGTATGGCAAGCTTGATTAAAGTACTCTTAATGATGAACCATAGAGAAATTCCGCCAAGTCTTAATTTTAAAACCATTAACCCTGTTATCAATTTAGATCATTCACCTTTTTCTATAGCTGTAAAAAAAAGCAAATGGGAAAGCCCTCTTTTACGTGCAGGCATTAGTTCATTTGGAATGGGAGGGGTAAACTCGCATTTTGTATTGGAAGAATTTTCTGAAAAACAGTTGTCACAGAAAAAAGTAAAACAACCGGAGCTTTTTATTCTTTCTGCTAAAACTGAAAAATCACTGATAAACATGATAGAACAATGGAAATGCTTTACACAAAGCAAACCATATAAGAACTACTCTTTAGATGACATCTGTGCATCACTTGCTACTGGCAGAAAAACTTTTTCTTATAGGCTGGGATTTATTGTAAATACTCATGATGATTTAATAAAACAAATATACAAATCGCCTGAAATATTTTCTAGACATAAAAATGCTAAGTTTTGTCTTCGTATCGGTGAATATTCCTTGAAAAACCGGAAGCGTTTTTTATCTTTTTTAAAAGAAAGTTCTTTATTTAACAAAGAAATTGACCTTATTGAAACCTCTCTCCATCAGATTGGATTTCAGAATAATCAATTTCATAAAGAAACGATTGATCACTTCATCGGCGCTTATGTTTTTTTGAATGTCTTTTTAAAGACAGGTCAGTTGGTTCCAAATATTGTTACAGGCAATCCGAAAAATTCAGGTCTCATGACTGCATTAACCATCAGTGGTATGCTTAAATTTGAGGATTCATTATTGCTTTTATCTGGAAAAAAGAAATACACAGATATCGCGTTTAACCGCCCAAAAATCCCTTTTCTAGATCCTGTTTCTCAAAAAATATTGACACCTTTTCATTTTGATAGTGATTATATTCAAGGTTTAATGGATAAGCTTTATATATCAACAGAAGCAATTGACTTTTATTTTGATAAAACAAAGTCTCTATTAGAAAACCAGTTTACATTTAAGAAATATTTGCAGGAATGGGATGCTGTTCTAAAAAAATCCGGAAATGATACCCACCAAATCCTATGGCGCACATCCGAACTTTCAGAAAAAGAAAGAAAACTCTTTGCAATCATTGCTGCAAACTCTATTCGTAAACTTAACCGAAAATGGAACTTATCAGAAAAACCAATCGATGCATCCACTGAATTTTTTGAAATAGTAGACCTTCTCACTGATAATGTCATGCCAAAGGAGATTACTGTTACGCTTTTCAGAAATGAAAAGAAAGACTTGAAAACTGTAGCAAATATACTCAATAAAAACCAAAAACAGTTAGATATCAAAAATCTCTATAAAATTTTGAGAAATAAACCATTCAATGGAACAGGTCATGTCAACAAATGGTTCGATAGCGTTAAGCATCGACAGATTGTCAATCCCCAAAATATACTTTGTTTAGATTTTGGGGACTTGCCCCAAATTGATACTGAAAACCATTTATTTTTTGAGGATATCAGTAATCGCCCAGAGATCATACTGAAAAAAAATATCCTGAAACTATGGCTTAAAGGTGTTCATGTTGACTTTAAAAAGTTGTATCCTGAAGGCAGTTTTCAAAAGGTTCCGCTCCCAGTTTATCCTTTTAATGGATCAAGATATTCTTTACCAAAAATCAAGCGCCGGCCAGACGTTCATTATTTTGTCAAAAAACTTCATCCTTTGCTTCACAAAAATACATCTGACCTTTCAGGCCATAGATTCCATTCAATATTTACAGGTGATGAATATTTTTTTTCAGATCACGTGATTAATGGCAATCAAATTTTACCTGGTGTCGCATATATCGAAATGGCCAGATCTGCAGCGGCCATACTTGCTGCAAAACCTGTCTACACATTAAAAGATATTGTTTGGATTCGACCAATTCAGGTTGAGAAGAATGACCAGAATGTCAATATATCGATAAAAGTCGAAGCAAATAATTTAAAATTTGAAATTAGTATGCCTTCAGATAGTCAGCCGAATATCTGTTCACAAGGGAAAATCCTTTATCAAACCGATGGATTTACAAAATCCACGAAAGATAAAATAGATCTTAAGGCCATTGAAAAGCGTTGTCTTCAAACAAAAAGCAAATTACAATGCTATGATTTATTTAAAAAATTTGGTTTTGGCTATGGTAAGGGATTCCAGGCTGTAGAAAAAATGTCTTTTAATGAAACAGAGACGTTATCTTATTTAAAACTTCCGATTCATCTTCAAGACAGCTTTGATGATTTTGTCTTGCACCCAACATTAATGGATAGTGCCTTGCATGGCGTTATTTTTCTTTTGCATCATTGGGAAAGTAGTACACAAACATCTATTCCATTTACACTTGGTGAAATCAATTTTTATAAGCAATTACCAAAAGCATGCTACTCATATGTTCAATTAACTGGTACCGGACGGTTGAAAAAATTTTCAATCCTACTGACAGATTTATCTGGGAATGTATGTGTACAAATGAACAATTTCACCATGCGACCAGCCGTACATGATAATAACGCACAGCTAAAAACTGGCACATCATCAGAAGTACTCTATTTTGAAAATACTTGGCAAAGCAAAGACATTGATACCAACCAAAAATATATCAATACACCTCTATTAATTTTTGATACAGATAAAAAGCTATTGAATGAACTAAAAAAACAACTTAATTCAGAGGAAATCGTTCTGGTCAGACCGGGTAGAGAATTTACAATTGTTGGAAATCAGGAATACATCATTCGTCCAAAAACGAAAAGCGATTATCAGATGTTGATACAGCAACTGGCAGAAAAAAATTCTCTTCCTTTTAATGTTATATTTACCTGGTCTAAATGTTGTGCAGGAATTGAAATGATTTCTACAAAAAAAGAATCTATTGATGAACAACTTCATTTTAGTATCTATCCTGCTTTCTATTTTTGCAAGGCTTTGATGAAACAAAAGCCTGAGTCTACAATTAAGTTATTGAATATTTTTGACAGGCAAAATCCTTTTCAGGCTGCCATAAGTGGTTTTGCCAGAAGCATGAAACTTGAGAATCCAAAGTTTTCATACAAAACTGTCAGTGCTGAGAATATATATGACATTGAATCTACTACAAAAAAAGTCATTTTCGAATTAAATATAGATGATTTAGAACCAGAAGTCAGATACACCAATGAAAATAGACAGGTAAATATTTTTAAAGCACTTGACAGTCATGAAAATACACCAACGCCAATTCTCATCAAAGAGAATGGCGTATACTTGATTACAGGTGGATTAGGCGGACTTGGCCTTATTTTTGCCGAACTTCTTTCTAAAAATCATAAAGTAAACCTGATTCTTACAGGAAGATCTCAACTATCTTTAAAAAAGAAAACTATACTGGACAAGATCCGATCATCAGGATCACAGGTAAAATACATTATGGCAGATGCATCTGAAAGAAAGGAAGTAAATAAACTGATTACGCAAGTCAAAAATGAATTTATGCAAATAAATGGTCTCATACATTCGGCAGGTGTTATAAAAAATGATTACATTTTAAATAAAACACCAGAACAAATGAATCAGGTTTTTGCCCCAAAAATATACAGCACCATTTATTTAGATGATGCCCTCAGCACTGAGAAACTTGATTTTTTTGTACTGTTTTCATCTATTAGCGGAATTCTTGGAGATATTGGTCTGTCTGATTATGCTTATGCCAACAGATTTTTAGACTATTTTACATATTATCGTGAAGATTTGAGGAAACATAAAAAACGATTTGGTAAAACCTTGTCTATTAACTGGCCCCTCTGGAAAGATGGCGGTATGCAGATAGATGAACAATCAAAGAAACGCTTATACCTGTCTTTGGGAATGAAAGAACTGCAAACAAGTAATGGTATACAGGCTTTTATCAAAGGATTGTCCATAAAGCAAAGCCAGTTTATTGTTATGGAAGGCAACAGTGATAGAATTAAACAGGCATTAAAAATTGATCATAAAGATCATCATAAACCCCTTCAATCTAATGTTGAGAAAGCACATTCGGATACCAATGTTTTATTACATCATGTTCAAAAAGATTTAACCCAAATAGCCTCAGACATCTTAAAAACAAATAATCCGATGGATTTGAACAAAGACTTGATAAAATATGGATTCGACTCCATCACCTTAACGGAATTTACAAATATTATCAATGAAACATATCACTTAGATATGACACCAGCCATATTTTTTGAATATACAACACTCAAATCTTTTATCGAACATCTGATAAAGGCTTATAATGATAAACTATCTATGTATTACAGAGACATAGAAACAGATGACAACGAAATGATTACTTCTGAAGTCGATGATTGGGAGGAAGGCGTTCTTTAGGTTCGTTCGCCCCCAATTAAAGGACAATAAAAGGAGAACGAATGCAATCAGATGATATAAAGTTGTGGGTACAAGAGGGTCGCCTGAAATATAAAGCGCGGAAAGGCAGTTTTACCCAAGAGCTAAAGAATCAATTGAGAAAGAATAAACAAGAAATAATCGAACGTCTTTGCCGAGAAAATGATCAAAAATTGGCGTATCCGCTGTCAATGACTCAGCGGGCATTATGGTTGATTTATCAGCTTGCACCTGAAAGCTCTGCTTATAATATTGGGGCTGCTTATCGTATTCGATCTCAAATTAATACTGCTGCTTTTCATAATGCTTTTCAAAAAGTGATTGATCGCCATCCCTGCTTGCGGACTGTTTTTGATGAAAAAAATGATCAGATTATTCAAATTGTAAATATTAGTCAAAAAGCGGTGTTCCAACATATTGATGCCTCATGTTGGGACGAAAAAAAATTGACTGAAGAAGTACATAAAGCGCACAATATTCCTTTTGACCTGAAAAAAGGGCCGGTTATCCGCCTGACTGTATTCTCTTGTTCAGATAATGATCATGTTCTCTTGCTTTCAATGCATCACATTACATCCGATGGCCGATCTCTTGGGATCGTACTGGCTGAACTGGAATCTTTTTATCTGGCTGAAACAGAAAATAAACCCATATCACTTCCTTCACTTGAATCTTCTTATGCTGATTTTGTACATAAGCAAAACAACTCAATGGAAACATCAGAAACAGACAAATCATGGTATTTTTGGAAAGAAATGTTAAAGGGGGAACTTCCTGATCTGAATTTACCTGCTGAATTTTCAAGACCTCAATTTCAATCGTATAATGGAAATATTTATCGATTTGAAATCAATACGAATACGACAAAAGCTTTAAAAAAACTGGCAGAAAAAGAGCACACAACCTTATATAGTATCTTTTTAAGTGCTTTTCAGATCTTACTTCATCGATATACAGATCAGAAAGATATTATCATTGGGGCGCCAGTCATGGCACGTGAATCTTCCTATAAAAACGCAGTGGGCTATTATGTTAATATGCTCCCTTTGCGCAGGACGATCTCTGGAATTGAATCATTTATTGATTTTGTAAAGCAAACCAATAAGCTGGTATTTGATTCATTGGGGCATCAGTATTTTCCATTTCCTCTCATGGTGAAAAAATTAAATGTTCCAAGAGATAGCAGCCGAACACCAGTCTTTCAAGTAGATTTTATCTTTCAAAATTTTGGAACTGATCTTGATTCTTCTCTGATGTCTATCTGGGGGAATAAAAAAGAAAAGGCCCATATGGGAAATCTGGAAATTGAATCTTATCCCTTAATGGAGCAAGCCGGTCAGTTTGATATTTCCCTGGAAATGATAGAAACAGGCGATACTGTTACAGCTCATTTAAAATACAATGCCGATTTATTTAAACCTGAGACCATTATTCAGATGGCAGAGAATTTTCAAGTATTAACAGATGCCATTCCAGATCACTATCAACAGAAAATAAACAGCCTTCCACTCCTTTCTGAAGAAAAAATGCATCAAATGTTATTCCAGTGGAATGACACAAAAGCGAGCTATCCCAAAAACAAATGCATTCATCATTTGTTTGAAGAACAGGTAAAAAAGACCCCAGACGCGATTGCAGTTGTCTTTGGAAATAAACAAATGACTTTCAGACAACTTGATCTTCAGGCAACGAAACTGGCCAGCAAAATCAAAACAATGGGGGCATCTTCAAAAGGTTTTGTGGGAATTTGTATGGAACGCAGCCTGGAAATGTCAATAGGACTTCTGGCAATACTTAAAACAGGAGCAGCCTATGTTCCCATTGATCCATTTTTTCCTTCAGAACGAATGGCTTATATCATTGAATTCAGTGAAGCACCTCTTATTCTGGCACAGACCCAAACGCTTTCGTTGCTGTCAAATATTCAATCAAAAGTGATCAATATAGATACAATAGGGGACACATTTCAAGAAAACAGTCAGATAAATACATTGGATGTTTCCCCCAAAGACCTTGCGTATGTAATGTTTACTTCCGGTTCAACTGGAAGACCAAAGGGCGTTCAGGTAAGCCATGAAAATGTAGTCAACTTTTTAAATGCCATGAGGAAAACTCCAGGCTTTTCATCAGAAGATGCCCTTCTGGCTGTAACCACAATCTCTTTTGATATTTCTGTACTTGAATTATTTCTTCCCCTGGTAACCGGTGGAAAATGTGTAATTGCAAGTAAGGAAGAAACACTTGATGGCCAACTGTTAATAGATTTAATAGAAAAAAATAAGATCACAGTCATGCAGGCAACACCTTCAACCTGGAGAATAATGGTATCTGCTGGCATGAAAAGAGTCCCTTACCTGACAGCCCTATGCGGTGGAGAACCATTGCCTCCTGATATCGCATCTTTTTTAATCAAAAACTGCAAATCCTTATGGAACATGTATGGCCCAACAGAAACAACCATATGGTCTACTATCGATGAAATAAAATCAGAAAGAAATATCACCATCGGCCGCCCTATTGATAATACAACCATTTATGTACTGGATAAACATTTAAAACCAGTACCTCCAGGAGTTTCTGGAACTTTATATATTGGTGGGGCTGGTGTAACCAATGGATATCTTAAAAATCCTGAATTAACGAAAAAACAGTTCATAAAGAATCCTTATAGCACAGAACATTCAGATATTATTTATAATACAGGTGATCTGGCAAGGTATCTTCCAGATCAAAAGCTGGAATGTCTCGGCAGAGCAGACAATCAAGTCAAGTTGAGAGGTTTTCGTATTGAACCAGGTGAAATTGAAAGCGTACTTTCTGAACATCCAGATATTCAGCAAAACGCAGTTCTTTTGAAAAAAGGCCCTTCAGGAGAAAAATATCTGGCAGCATATATCCTTGAAAAAGAAAAAGGAAAGAATGACGATGCCATATACAAAAACTGGCTAAAAAAACATTTGCCAGATTACATGATTCCTTCTTTTTTTGTATTCATAACATCCATGCCCCTGACACCTAATGGCAAGTTAGACAGAAAAAAACTTCCAGACCCTCAAATTCCTGTCACATCAGATATCAATGCACTGCCAGAAAGTAAGACAGAAAAAATTATTGCGGATATCTGGAAAGCAGTCTTAAAAATTGATCAGGTGGGGATTCATGATAATTTTTTTGACATTGGTGGTCATTCACTGCTTATTGTTCAGGTCAATAGCAAGCTGAAAAAAGAATTAAATATCAATCTTCCTGTCTCGAAAATGTTACAGTATCCTACTATCAAACGTCTATCTGATGTCATATCATCAGAGACAAAAAATGAAGTTATGAAAAAACAACATGATCATTTACACATAACCGCTGATCCGAAAAATCAATACACCCCTTTTCCATTAACTGACATCCAGGAATCCTTTTTAACTGGAAAGCATATATCAAGACAAACAGATCATGTTGGATGTCATTTATATTGCGAGTTTGAAGTTGAAGATCTTAATTATCTTCGTTTTAATGCTGCGTGGAATCAACTGATAAAGCGCCATGATATGCTTCATACAATCATATTGCCTGATGGGAATCAGCAAGTATTAAATCAATATTCTTTTTATCAGATCAAAACATACAATTGTTTAAATAAATCAGATCAGGACGTTTTGGAGCATCTGAATTCCATTCGAAAAAGAATGTCTCATAAGCTTTATGAAACAGGCAAAATGCCTCTATATGACATATGTATCAGTTTTCTTCCTGGCCTGAAATCTGTTGTCCATTTCAGTATTGATGAATGGATTGTGGATGCTGTCAGTATTCAATTATTGTTTAAAGAATGGCGGGATTTATATGACAATCCGGACATATCATTGCCAGAACTAGAAATAACCTTCAGAGATTATGTGATAAGCGCTAAAGAAGTTGAGAAAACGTCAAAATTTGAAGAAGATATGACGTATTGGACAGACAAACTCAAACAACTTTCTGACTCCTTTTCCTTGATCAAAAAAAATCCACAAAAACCAAATCAACAAGCCTGTTTTTATCGAAAACGATTAAGCTTTATACTGGATACTGAAAAGTGGGATCAGTTAAACTTCAAAGCATCATCTTTAAACGTAACACCCACTGCACTTCTGTTAACAGTTTTTTCAGATATAATTGCCAGCAGTATGAATGAAAACATATTCCCAATGATCTTGACATTTTTCAATCGCCTGCCAGTTCATACGCAAATAAATCAAATTGTCGGTCCTTTTATTACCACCAATATATTTATCGCAGATCAATTAGAGCAGCTATCTCTTGAAGAAAAAGTAAAAAAAATTCAAACGCAAATATGGGATGATATTGACCATGCAAGTGTCAGCGGCATTCGCGCTTTAAGAACGTTGAAAAGAAATAGACAGATTCCTGCATCTTTATCAATCCCCATTGTTTTTACAAGTGTTACTGGCAGCTCACAAAATGATGATATGAGTTGGTTTGATAATATCTCTTATATGATCACACAAACCCCTCAAGTATGCCTGGATCACCAGATATACGATAAGAATAAAGAACTTCATTTATGCTGGGATGTTGTTGAAGAATATTTTGAGCCGGATGTTCTCAATAAATTATTTTCCAGATATTGTCAGGAAGTGGAAGCCTTATGCGTCAATGAAAATATGCAAAAATCCGAGACGCCATCTTTGCCCAAAAAACAGAAAACCATACAGCTAAAAAAAACAGCACTCCCTATACCAGAAAACTTTTCGTTAATTCCGGAGCCTGAAAATTTTCACAAAGCCTTTCCCCTTAGCAATCAACAACAGGCTTATTTTGTTGGACGAAGTTCTTTACTTCAGGATGGCGGTGTAAGTTGTCTGATGTATCAGGAGTTTGAAGCAGAGCATCTTGATATTAACGCATTGGAAAACGCATGGCAACAATTAATAAAAATACATCCAATGATGCGAGGTGTCATCCTGTCGGATGGTACACAAAAAATTCAGGAAAACGTACCAGAATATAAAATAAAAGTCATTGACCTAAAAGGTAAAAGCCAGTCACACATTACAGAAGCATTAAAACATACCAGAGATCGAATGTTAAAGACGTTTTTTCCCCTGAATCAATGGCCCTTATTTGAACTGACTGTCTCCACAATTGACCATTCACGATCGATGATTCATATGAGTATTGATTTACTTATAGCAGATGGAAGCAGTATTTATCTTCTTTTGAAACAATTTTTTCATTTATATGAGAATCAACGGTTTGTTCCCAAAAAACCGGATATTTCTTTCATCCGATATGTGCTGTCTTTAAATCATTACAGAAAAACAGATCACGCGAAATCTCAAATGGCATATTGGGAAAATAAATTTAAAAATATCCCCCCAGATCCAAAATTCTTTAGGCAAACAGGACTTTGTCAGATTACTAATACTGAAAGAGAACGTTTTGAAAATACTTTATCCAACTGGAATGTTTTAAAAGAAAAGGCAGAATATCTGTCAGTAAAACCTGGAATAATCCTTTTAACTGCTTATCTTGAAGTGATTGCAGCATGGACGAGACATACATCTTTTACGATCATTGCGGTCAATTGGGATCGTCTGTCAGTACATCCGGAAATTGATGATATTGTTGGTGATTTTACTGCATTAAGCTGGGTAAGCTATAATGATTCTGAGATATCATTTTCAGAAAAAATAAAATATTACAACGAGGTCGTTAAAACAGACCTGGCTCATAGCAATGCCAGTGTACTTGAAGCTTTACGAAAAATATCAGTAAAAAATAAGCGGTTTTTAACCTTTCCCATTGTGTTTACAGATTTAATTCCTGATGCTGACTTTCAATTACCCCAAAATATCAGTAAAGGCTTTGGATTAACCCAGACCCCTCAGGTTTCATTGGATAATATCTCCAATGAAACAAATGGTATGCTCCATTTTCACTGGGATGCTGTCAAGGGAAGTTTTTCCAGGTCAATGATTGAAGAAATGTTTGCGGGCTATTGTCGCCTTCTTGAATTACTTGCAAACACTCCTGAAAGCTGGGAAAGAAATAATTTTTTTGATGTTATCATGGCTGAACCTCAAAAATATCATCATCCGAAAACACCTGAAATACAATCCAGACAACCTTTATCAAAATGGAATGACACTGAAAAAAAATATCCTTCAGACAGATGCCTTCACGAATACATAGAAGACCAGGTTAAACGCACGCCAAATCATCCAGCAGTTCGTTTTGAAAATAAACAAATCACTTTCCATGAGTTTAATCAACAGGCCAATCAACTGGCCTGTTATTTACGAAAACAGGCTATTGGATCGGATAAGGTCGTAGCAGTTTTAATGAACCGATCCTTTGAAATGGTAATCAGCCTTGTCGCTATTTTAAAAGCTGGCGGTGCTTATCTTCCCATTGATCCTAATTATCCTGAAGACAGAATTCGATTTTTACTGAATGACGCCCAAGTTTCAGTTGTTCTGACTCAAGAACATTTCCAAGCTAAAGTACTGGACTTTAATGGCGTCACCTTTTGTCCAGATAAAGAAAAACAAACCTTAAATAAAGAATCAGTTGAAAATCCAGAGCCTTTATCCAGCCCACATCATCTGGCCTATGTTATCTATACATCTGGATCAACCGGAAAACCCAAGGGCTGCATGCTGCCTCACTCTGCTATCTGCAACAGAATTTTCTGGATGCATGATGCCTATCCCATCGATGAAACCGATCGGGTCTTGCAAAAAACACCATTTTCTTTTGATGTATCAGTTTGGGAATTCTTTTGGCCACTTTTGGCAGGTGCTGAAATGGTAGTTGCAAAACCAGAGGGACATAAAGATAGCCGATATCTCATTAATTTGATTCGCGAATGCAGCATTACTACCTGCCATTTTGTACCATCCATGCTCAGTTTTTTTCTCAATGATTCTCAGGTTGAAACCTGTGATTCTTTACGTAAAGTTTTTACCAGTGGTGAAGCACTTCCTTATGCTCTGACAGAAAAATTTTTAAAAAAATTAAAAGCAGGACTTCATAATCTATATGGCCCAACAGAAGCTGCTGTTGATGTAACGTTCTGGGATTGTCATCTCCGACCAGACAAAAAGGTTCCCATTGGAAAACCCATTGCAAACACTCAAATATATATATTAGATAAGGATTTAAAACCAGTAGATGTGATGACCCCTGGCGAACTTCATATTGGTGGCGTCAACCTGGCAAGAGGTTACTTAAATCGGTCTGAGCTAACAGAGGAAAAATTTATTCAGAGTCCCTTTAAACAAAATCAACGCCTTTATAAAACAGGCGATCTTTGCCAATGGCTACCTGATGGCAATATTGAATATCTTGGACGAATCGATTTTCAGGTGAAACTTAGAGGATTCAGGATTGAACTGGGAGAAATTGAATCTTCCCTGATGGAACATCCAAAAATTGATGAAGCCGCAGTGCTTGTAAAAGATGATCAAACGCAAGATCCTAAGCTTGTTGCATATTTAACATCAAAAGAAAAAGATTTTCCAGAATCAAAAGATATCAGAGCATTTATCAGGAGTAAACTTCCAGACTATATGATTCCCAATATTATCTCATATATTGATCAAATGCCAACCACATCCCATGGAAAATTGGACAGAAAGGCGCTGCCCTGGCCAGTAAGTTCCATTGCAAAGGTAAAGCAACCTGATGAATGTATATCAAAACAAAGCATTACATCCATTATCGATAAAATTAAAGGTCTGTTTACTCAGGCCATGAACATTGAAAATATTGATCCTGATGATGATCTTTTTGATTATGGCGCAACATCGCTGACACTGGTCAACGTGTCCCAGGAAATTGAAAAAAATGAAAATATTTTTATTCCAGTGGAAGTCTTTCTCGATGATCCTACAATAAAAGGGGTTGCCCAATATATACTGGAAAACACCCAGGGCATAGAAGAAGAACTGCCAATTGAAACTGAACAACATATCATAGAAATATCTGAGCAAACTGAAATTAAAGATCGTATTACGTTACAAAACCTTTTTTACGATAAACCAGAAATTAACCACTATTGCGATTCCCCACAGGGCAATACAATCAGTTTTAATTGTTTCAGTCAGTTTTTATCTTTACTGAAGCAGGTTTCAGTAGAAGCATTTCCAAAAAAGTATCTTTATCCTTCAGCAGGCGGATTGTATGCGGTCCAAACTTATTTGTATATTAAAGAAAATGGTGTAGAAAATATTCCTTGCGGCATTTATTATTATCATCCGGCAAACCATTGTCTATCCTTGATAACGTCAAATCCACATATAAATGCGTCTATTTTTTTTAATACCCATCAATCGGTATATAACCATTCGCAATTTTGTGTTTTTTTTATCTCAAAACTTGATGCGATCAGCCCAATTTATACTTCTGCCAGTATGGTGTTAACAACTCTGGATGCTGGCTACATGTCAAGACTTTTGATGAATCGAGGACCTGAATTTCACTTGAATCTCTATCATTTGGAAAGTATAGACTTTGAGCCGATTTCCGAATATTTTGATTTATCAAAAGATCACCGATTTATTACCTGCCTTTCTGGATGTTTCGCACAAAAACACCTGACGACAGATAATATTGTAGATGATATCCAAGGAAAAAATATCGGACTAACGGATCATTTTTCAAAAGGTGCGCCAGACAGAACAGACCTTCATCCAGAAAAAATATTGGGAAAAGGAAAACTAAACGCCCTCTCCCCTGATGAACATGTAGATTTTCATCAAAAGAAATTATATTTAAGAAAAATTTCTGAAAAGGATCATGTCGTTCAACTTCAAGATCTTTCTTTTGATCAAAAAGATTATTTGAGACGTTCCACATTTCGAAGTTTTGCTGACAAACAAATTTCTTTTCATCATTTCAGTCTGCACTTTTCACTGTTGAGGCAAAACATTTCTGATAAACAATCTAAGGAATCATATTGGTCCGCAGGCGGCCTTTATGCACTTAAAATCTATGTTTTTATTAAAGAAAATGCTGTGGAAGGAATTCCTTCTGGCCTTTATCGATTTGATCCAATAGACAATTCTCTGTTATTGGTATCTTCAAAGATATCAGCCAATGATATCCGGACCTGCCATTTTCCAGCAAACCGCAACTATTATAGAGAAGCAGGGTTTTGTATCTTTTTGATTGCAGAAATAAGCCGGATAAACAAATTTTTTGGTGAAGAAAGTATTCATCTGGCACTTCTGGAAGCTGGACATATCGGCCAGATTCTTATGGATGAACAGGCAAAAGCAGATATGGCTTTTTGTCCCATTGGCGGCATGAATTTTAGTAAAATTCGTTCATTTTTCGATTTAGATGAAAAAGATAAGCTCGTTCACTCCTTTTTAGGGGGGTTTGTCGATCACAATACAATGAAGCCCAAACCCATTGATTATTCTTCACCTGGAAAACCACGACAAATAAACCAGGCACAAATGAGACACCCCTCAGTTCAAACAGGTTTAAAAGATATTGCCATTACAGGTATCAGCGGAAGATTTCCTGGAGCTGATAATCCAGATCAATTGTGGGAAAATCTAAAAACAGGAAAATCGAGTATTCGCATTATTCCAAAAAGCAGATCAAATGCACCCACTCCAACACAATGGGGCGGCTTTTTAGAACGAATTGATACTTTTGACTCTCTGTTATTTAATATTTCTCCTGTTGAAGCCAGATTGATGGACCCACAAGAACGCTTTTTTCTCGAAGCTGTATGGAGCTGCCTGGAAAATGCCGGATATACAAGTGCCCAGTTAAATCTTAATGCAAAAAAAATTGGTGTGTTTGTGGGTGCCATGTGGGGAGATTACCAAAATGAAAGCATTGATCAATGGCAACAAACGCATTCCGCTGAAGCGCAATCTTTTTTTTCATCTATTGCCAACAGGGTATCTTACTTTTTTGATTTCAAGGGACCCAGTATTGCTATTGATACCTCTTGTTCTTCTGCCCTTACAGCCTTTCATTTTGCCTGTAATAGTGTAAAAAATGGGGAATGCAATGCGGCAATTGTAGGAGGGGTCAACCTGATGTCCCACCCATATCATCATTCTCTTTTGGGCCAACTTGATTTATTATCAAAGAATAATCAAAGCTGTTCATTTGGCGCCAATGGATCTGGCTGGGTTCCTGGTGAAGGGGTGGGGGCTTTTTTAATCCGACCTTTAGAAGATGCTGTTAATGAAAAAGATCATATCTATGCCATTATTAAAGGAACAGCAGTAAACCATGTTGGAAAAAGCAGACGATATGGAATGCCTGATGCCGACGTTCAGGCTGAGTCCGTGTCGCAAATTTTAAAACAATCAGGAATTCCTGCTGAGGCACTGAATTATATCGAATGCGCAGCAACCGGTTCTCCCATTGCAGATGCATCAGAGGTTGCTGCACTGACACGCGCTTTTAAAAAGTATCATATTACAGAAAAAAAATCTTGTGCTCTGGGTTCTGTAAAGCCCAACCTCGGTCATCAGGAATCTGCATCCGGTGTATCACAATTAACAAAAGTGATACTACAGTTAAATCACCAGGAAATTGCACCATCAATAAACTGCGATCCTGTAAATCCAATGCTTAGACTGGATACATCTCCTTTTTATATTGCCAAAAATCGTGAAACATGGCGACCTGTAAAAAATGAATCAGCGCATTACCCACTAACAGCCATGATTAATGGCTTTGGTGCTTCAGGATCTTGCGCACATTTGATCGTTCAGCAATATTTAATTTCACAGCCACCTGTTAAGGATACCCTGAATCAGGATCGAATTTTCGTATTATCAGCAGCAGATGAAGACAGACTGAATGTCTATGCAAAAAAAATATATGATTTTATAGACCGGGAAGACAACATAAATGCCATTCGTCCCATTGATATGGCTTTTACCCTGCAAACAGGCAGGGTAGAAATGGAACATCGTCTTGCCATTATTGCAAGTAACTTAATCGTATTAAATGACAAATTATATGATTTCTTAAATAAGAAAAGTAATGTCAGTGGCATATTTACTGGAAAAGTAGCAGATCTCACCAAAACCATACAAAACATTCATGATTTATCTAATACAGCATCCAATTGGGTTCTCGGTGCAAGAATTGACTGGCTTCTTTACTATAATGAAAAACCATATAAAATTCCGCTACCCGGTTATCCTTTTGCCCAAAACAGTCATTGGATAAAAAAATCTACAGAATGCTATTTATCATCTCAAAAACAGGTTTTTAGCTGTGCATTGTCTGAATCTACTCCAAATGATAGCACCAAAGATGCTGATCTTACTCGAAAAAAAAATACAGAGCTATTTGATTACATAGCGTCCTATCTTAAAAAACGCTTTTCAGAAAAATCGGAGATTCCCCTTGATAAAATTGATTCAAAAAGACCATTGGATGAATATGGTATCAATTCTTTATTAATTACAAAATTAAATGCTGTATTTGAAGAAGATGGCATCAATGGTGTGCCAAAAACAATATTTTTTGAATACCGAACATTGTATTCCCTTGCACACTATTTTGCAGAAAACCATCCAGAAATCTTTATGAAAATGTCTGGCATATCGGCATCATCTTCAACAAAAGACATTTATAAAGCATCTCGTTCACAATCAAACCATCTTGAAATCTTATCAGAAGATCAGGAAGCAGATATCGCCATTATCGGTATCAGTGGCAACTACCCTATGGCGCCAACACTACAACAATACTGGAAAAATTTGATTCAGGGAAAAGACTGTATCAGCAAAGTTCCTGTAGATCGATGGGATTATAAAAATTATTATGGCGAAACGCCAGGAATGCCAGGGGTTACCCATAATAAATGGGGCGGATTTGTTGAAGATATGTGTCACTTTGATCCCAGGTTTTTTAACATTTCTCCTCGTGAAGCTAAAATGACTGATCCTCAAGAACGAAAATTCTTAGAAATTGCCTGGAAAACCCTGGAAGATGCCGGATACACAAATGAATCTGTTTATAAAACATATAATGGCAATGTGGGTGTTTTTGCCGGGGTGATGTATGGAGAATATCAACTATATGGACCAGAAGTGAGTTATACTGGAAACAACAAAGCATTCAATTCTTGCTGTGGATCAATAGCCAACAGAGTCTCATACTTTTTTAATTTTAAAGGCCCCAGTATATCTGTTGACTCAATGTGTTCATCATCTCTAACCGCCATTCATCTGGCATGTAACAGTATTAAACAGGGAGAATGTCAGGCGGCACTTGCAGGTGGTGTAAATTCTTTACTTCATCCCAATAAATATATCCTACATGCGCAAATGAAAATGTCATCAAGCCATGGAAAATGTAAAAGTTTTGGCGCTGGAGGAGATGGTTTTGTTGCCGGAGAAGGTGTTGGCGCAGTCTTTTTAAAACCATTGAGAAAAGCGCTGGAAGATCAGGATCATATATATGGCATTATAAAAGGTTCATGGATTAACCATGATGGAAAAACCAATGGTTACACAGTTCCTGATCCCAATGTTCAAGGGGATTTAATAAAAAAAGCGCTAAAAAAAGCAGGCGTTAAGCCTTCACATGTCAGCTATATTGAAGCACATGGCACAGGAACCAGCCTTGGTGACCCTATTGAAATTTCTGGTCTGAATAAAGCTTTTGGACGTCCTGAAACTGATAGACAACGATGTGCTATTGGTTCGGTCAAATCGAATATAGGGCATCTTGAATCCGCAGCTGGTATCGCTGGCCTTACAAAAATTCTGTTGATGATGAAACATAAACAATTGGTGCCATCTATCCATTCGAAAGAATTGAACCCAAATATCGATTTTGAATATTCAAGGTTTTATGTTCAACAAAATCTGTCAGATTGGAATTGTCCGATTATCAATGGGAAAAAATTACCACGAATAGCTGGTATATCTTCTTTTGGTGCAGGCGGTGCCAATGCGCATGTTGTGGTAGAAGAATTTTCTAAGGAATATATAAGAGACACCGCTTCTATTATTAAAAGCCCTGCAATTTTTGTTCTTTCTGCAAAAACCGAAGAACGACTAAAAGTTTATGCCAGTGAAATATCAAAGAATCTTGATTCAACAAATCATATTATGGATATTGCCTATACTTCTCAAATTGGAAGAGAAGCGATGGTTGAACGACTGGCAGTCGTCGTAACCTCTGTTAAATCTCTTTGTGACAAACTAAACCATTTTGTTAGAGGTGATGAGACGATTCAAGATTTTTATCGTGGAAATATCAGGGAACAAAAAAATCGTCTGGCAACAGTTAAATCTGATGAAGAATTCAGCGAAACAATTGATAAATGGATTAAGAAAGGAAATTTTTCAGCGATTCTTGAACGTTGGGTAAATGGCATGCATGTTGACTGGAACAAACTATATGGTGTGATAAAACCAAAACGTATAAGCCTTCCCACATATCCTTTTGAAAAAGAACGTTACTGGATAAAAGATATAGATATTCAAGTTAACAATGAGAAGCCAAAAATATGTTCCAATACACGAACTGAAACGCCTTCCCAACTGATGACTTTCGAAGAATACTGGGAGGAAAAACACTTACCTGTTGCTGTGGATAAACAGATAAAAACTGTTATTTGTTTTCTAAATCAATCAAATAATAAAAATTCAGTACAATTATATTTTCAGAAAGCCTCTCCTGAGACAGAAATCATTTTTATATCTCATTCGAATATAAATAAAAAAATATCAAAAAATGAATACGCCATTACAGAAAAAAATAACGAATTTCAAACTGTTTTTGAAAGTATTAAAGAGGATTATGGTGCTGTCGATGCTCTGTTTTATATGCTTCCCATTGAGGAACCCCAAACTGTTTTTGATTGTTTTCATATTGTAAAAGCCCTTCAGTCAATGGCCAGGGCAAAGTTAAAAGTCTCAGGCTTTATAGTGGCTTCATATCTTTATAAAGGAAAAAAACGATGTTATCCGGAATCATGGATTGGTTTTGAGCGTTCATTAAAGCTGATACTACCTGATATGCCATTTGGTATCATCTATCAAGAAACAAGAACAGTCATTGAAGACTGGTTGATCATTCTTTTACAAAATTTTCACGCAGACAGGATTCAAAGTGCCCTGTATAAAGATGAAAAAAGACATATTTGCAAGACAAGAGAAACAAAATTAGAAAACACAGAAAATCTTCTCAAACACCAGGGGACCTATCTGATTACAGGTGGATGTGGCGGTCTTGGCAGACTGTTTGCGCGGCATTTTTCTGAAGAATATAAGGCAAACCTGATTCTTACTGGACGAACACCCATTGATAATGAAAAACAAAGGATTTTATCATCTATTGATCCCACTGGAGATCGGATATTCTACATTCAGGAAAATATCAGTGATATGGATGCCATGAGCGAAAAACTCCTGGAAGCAAAAAACAGATTTGGAAAAATAAATGGGATTATTCATGCAGCAGGTGTATTAGATGCGCGCAGTATTCTTGAAAAAGACATGGTGCAGTTTTACAATGTTCTGACACCTAAAATAGAGGGTGCAATTGTATTAGATGAAATTTTTAAAAAGGAATCCCTTGATTTTACCTGCTATTTCTCTTCTGCCTCTGCCATACTTGGAGATTTCGGCTCATGCGATTATGCCATTGCCAATCGTTTTTTAATGTCTTTTGCTGCCTACAAAAATGAGCAGGGCCATAATCATATTGTCATTAACTGGCCCACCTGGAAAGCGGGTGTCATGAACTTCGGGTCCCATGACCATATGGAAATGTATCTCAATGCAAGCGGACAACAATTTTTAGAAACGCATGAAGGCTTTGATTTGTTTACCCGACTTCTTTTGCAACCCAAAAAACAACACCTGGTATTAAAAGGTAATCCTGCACGAATAAAACAGCTTTTAAATTTGTCACCCGGCAAAAAACCATCTTTTGAGACACAATCAGCATCTTCAATTACTCCAGGCAAGGGCAGACGAAAAGAGTATAAAGGCTTTACTATTATAGAATGCCTTGAATCTGATTTAAAAGCACATATCAGCAACATTCTTCAAATTTCTAAGGATCAACTGGACGCTGATGTTAACTTTACAGATTTTGGATTTGATTCCATCACGTTAACAGAATTTGCCACAACACTTTCAAGATTTTTCTGTATCGATTTAAGCCCTTCCATCTTTTTTGGAAATGCTACAATTGAGGCGATAATTGGCTATTTTATGAAAAACCATGCTGAAATGATGAATACTTTTTATCAAGAAACGATCGCTGAAACGCCAATATCTCAAACAGATGCTCAGGCTGTTCCACCGGCAGTGCAGAAACAATCGGAAAAAATCATTGCTCACATGAATAATCCCTTACCAGAACCTATTGCCATTATTGGCATGAGTGGGAGATTTCCCGGAGCACGAAACATTGATAAAATGTGGGATATTCTTTCACAAGGTCAAGAAGCAATTACCGAAATTCCTTCAGACAGATTTGATTGGCATCAGTATTTTTCCAGGGCAAATGATCGGTCTGGCAATATGATTTGCAATCGTTGCGGTATTGTTCCTGGTATGAAGGAATTTGATCCCTTATTTTTTGAAATTACGCCAAAAGAAGCTGAGGAAATGGACCCCAGGCAGCGATTGTTACTTCAGGAATCATGGAAAGCTTTGGAAGATGCCGGCTATGGATCATCGCATATTCAGAACAATAAAATGGGCATATTTGTTGGGGTGGAAAGTGGCGATTATCGCTTTCTTTCAGGTGGTGGTAAAAGTATGACTTCTGATCATGAAGGCATACTGGCAGCTCGCCTGGCTTATTTTTTAAATTTTTCTGGCCCTGCCTTAGCACTGAATACGTCCTGTTCTTCAGGGTTGGTGGCAGCCCATCAGGCTTGCCAAAGTCTTCGAAACAGGGAATGTGATACAGCCATTGCCGCAGCTGTTAATCTTATGCTGACACCATCAGGTTTTATTGCAATGAAAAATGGTGGCATGTTGTCACCCTCAGGTAAATGCTATGCCTTTGATAAACGCGCTGATGGCATGATTCCTGGTGAAGCTGTTGTTGCCCTCGTATTTAAACGATTGTCGGATGCAAAAAAAGATAAAGATCCTGTTTACGCAATAATAAAAGGAAGTGGTATTAATTACGATGGAAAAACCAATGGCATCACTGTTCCCAATGGAAATGCTCAGGCTGATCTTCTTAAATCTGTTTATGATCATTTTGATATTCATCCTGAAACAATTGATTATATTGTCACTCATGGAACGGGCACAAAATTGGGTGATCCGGTTGAAATAAATGCCTTGGCAGATGCCTTTAAACACTATACTCAAAAAACAACTTTTTGTGCCCTGACATCATCGAAAACTAATTTCGGGCATACCCTTGCAGCTTCAGGTCTTGTCAGCCTTGTCAGTCTGGTACAGGCAATTCGTCATAAAACCATACCTGCAAGCCTGAACTGCACACAAGAAAATGACTTTATCCATTGGCACTCATCGGCTTTTTATGTGAATAAAACCAATAAGCCCTGGAGTAAAAATACAAATAATAAACGAACAGGTGCAGTCAGTGCGTTTGGAATGAGTGGGACCAACGTGCATATGGTCGTAGAAAGCGATGATGACATTAAACCTGATGTCATAACAGCACCTTTTTATTTGTTAACCTTTTCAGCCAGGACAAAAAAAGCGTTAGAAGAAAAAGCCGGAGATTTGCATACTTTTTTTCAACATCATCCCATTGCCCCCAAAGATTTATCTCAAATAGCATTGATACTATCAGAAGGCCGCCACCATTTTAAATATCGCAATGCAATTGTTATTCAGGATTCAGATGATGCCATTTATGTTTTAAATCAGTTAATCAATAAAGAATCATCTCCCAAGATATTTTACAGAAAAATTCCGCGAGATTTTACAGGACAAAAGGCCATTCAGGAATATGCCAATAACTTACTGGAACAGGCCAGAAATGGATCATCTGATAGCTATCAATATAGAGAAACACTGAATGCCCTGGCCGAACTTTATTGCCAGGGATATGAAGTTAATCAGAGTCGCATTTTTACCAAAAATTCTTCTTTTGATTTTCGTCTTCCAACCTATCCCTTTGCCAGAGAACACTATTGGATCGATAATTTAGAAATAGTTCCATTTATTGATGTCGAAGCAACAGATCAGGATCAAAATCGCAGAAATACTGTTCAAGTACCAATAAATGAACATAAAAATGATACGCCAGCTATTTCAGATACACACCATCACGAAAACCTGAACCAGACAACATCAAATATACTTCGAGAAAAAATTGACTATAAACTTAAAATTTTGTTCGAAGAAATAACCAAAATCAGCATTAAAAATATTGATTTAGACGAATCTTTTGAAAGTTTTGGTATTGATTCCATCATGATTAATAAATTCAATCAACGATTTGACGATATTTTCACTGACGTATCAAAAACGTTATTGTACGAATACAATACATTAAGAGATTTAACTGAACATCTAATATCCGATTATCCAGAAGAATGTATGGAATGGGCAGGCATCAGCACTAATACATCATATGTACCAGGCAATTCTTTTAAAGTTGAGGACTCAGATTGTGAATCCTCACAGAAAAAAACAGGAATCGAACAGCCCCCTGTAATGGAAGTAAGAACTTGTCAAAGCGTTAGTGATAAGATAATCAAAAATGATGCAAGAGAGCCCATTGCGATTATCGGAATCAGTGGACGTTATCCACAGGCTGAGAACCTTGATCATTATTGGAATAATTTAAGAAATGCGAAAGACTGTATTTCAGAAATCCCTGAAGATCGTTGGGATATAGACAATTTTTATATCAGTGATCCTGATGAAGCTGTCGCAGAAGGCAAAAGTTACAGTAAATGGGGCGGTTTCCTTGATCACTTTCAATGTTTTGATCCGCTGTTTTTTAATATCTCCCCAAAAGAATCACTGAATATGGACCCCCAGGAACGTTTGTTTATTGAAACGTGCTGGGAAGTTTTTGAAGACGCCGGATATACCAGAGAACGTATAAAAGAGGCGTATAATAGCCGGGTCGGTGTTTTTGCTGGTATCACCAAGACAGGTTTTATTTTATATGGGCCTGATTTATGGAAACAAGGCGAAAAGATGTATCCGCATACGTCTTTTGGTTCTCTGGCAAATCGAATATCTTACCTCTTCAATCTTAAAGGGCCCAGCATGCCTGTAGATACCATGTGTTCATCGTCCCTTACTGCCATTCATGAGGCATGCGAGCATCTTTATCGTAATGAATGTGACATGGCCATTGCAGGTGGCGTAAATCTGTATCTTCATCCATCAACATATATTGGGCTCTGCGCAAATAGAATGCTGGCAAAAGACAGCAAATGCAAGAGCTTTGGAAAAGGTGGAGATGGTTTTCTTCCTGGTGAAGGTGTTGGCGCTGTTTTATTAAAACCCCTTGGCAAGGCGTTAGAAAACCATGATCATATTTACGCGATTATCAGAGGTACTGGCATTAATCATGGCGGTAAGACAAGTGGATATACAGTTCCTAGTCCAAAAGCTCAAGGAGAATTGATTCAATCTGTTATGGAGAAAACCGGTGTAAACGCCAGAGAAATTTCTTATATTGAAGCGCATGGTACGGGTACACAACTGGGTGATCCCATTGAAATTACTGGCCTTACACATGCCTTCAATAAATATACTTCTGATAAAATGTTTTGCGCTATTGGTTCTGCAAAATCGAATATCGGCCATTTGGAAGCTGCTGCTGGTATTGCGGGCTTGACCAAAATTATTTTACAGCTAAACAATAAAAAACTGGTGCCAAGTATTCATACAGATGAACTAAACCCGAACATTAACTTTTTGAAAACGCCTTTTGTTGTACAAAAAGATTTTTCAGACTGGAAACGTCCTATTATTGATATCAATGGGGTGCCGACAGAATATCCAAGAATTGCAGGGTTATCCAGTTTTGGTGCTGGAGGTGCAAATGCTCATGCAATTATTGAAGAATATATTGATACAAATTCAAATCTTCAAAGAGATAAAAACTTAAATTTGCCGGTAATTTTCCTTCTTTCAGCCAGAAATAAAGACCGCATTCATGCTTACGCGATTAAAATGAAACGTTTTCTTGATTCACAACTGGTAAAACCTGAATCTAATTTCAATATTGCAGATGCTGCTTATACGTCTCAAATGGGACGCGAAGCCATGGAAGAACGAATGGCGCTTATTGTAAATTCTACAGAAGAACTTCAAGAAAAACTCAAGCAATTTATTTCTGGTGAGAAAAATATAGAAAATGTATTTCGTGGAAATGTCAAACAGGCCAATGAATCCCTGGCTGCTTTTGAAAATGATGAAGCCATGAAGAAAATCATTGATGATTGGGCTGTCAGTAAAAAATACGCCAAAATTCTCGGATTTTGGGTAAAAGGCTTATCCATTGACTGGAATATTCTCTATAACAATCAGGCAATTCCGCGCACGATCAGTCTTCCCACATATCCTTTTGAAAGAGAACAGTATTGGATGATGCCGTCCAACATAAAAGATGAATCCAGCACAGGTAAAGTAACAGGGCAAATTCATCCGCTGATTACGCAGAATATCTCCACATTGTACGAACAAAAATTTATGACCCGCTTTACAGCCAGAGAATTCTATATCAAAGACCATCAAAATATTCTCACTGCCATGACCTATGTTGAAATGGCGCGAGCTGCTGGCGAAATTGCCGGGGAGCAGAACGTTTTTAGTATAAAAAATATCATATGGACACATCCAATCAAAGTGGATGAGCAACCTTGTGATGTACACATTCATCTGAATCCAGATGGCCATAAGGTACTTTATCAGATTCGTCGGGCTGATCATTCTGAGCAGCAGATTGTTTGCTCCCAAGGCACAATTTTATATGACAGGCTGCCTGCAGCCCTTAAAAATATAGATATCCAATCCATTAAGAATAAGTGCAATAATTTTAGAAAGCATGATGCGTTCTATGGGGAACGAATGAAAATGCAATTTGGGCCTGGTTTTATGTGTATTCAAGAGTTATGGTTTAACCAGGCAGAATCACTGGCTCTGCTTCAATTACCTTCTCATTTAAATCATACAATTGAAGATTTCGGACTTCATGTCAGTTTAATGGATGGGGCTTTACAGGCTGGTATGTTTGGGTTACATGCACATATTTTTTCTGGCGGTACAGTGATCGAGTTTTTAGAGAAAAAAGAGGTGATCTTGCCTTTTTCTTTAGGTCAAATTGATATTTTTAAATCCCCTTTGCCAAAAACTTGTTATGCTCATGCCATTCGATTAAAGAATGGCAATACGCAAACCTTTAATATCCAATTGACTGATTTAAATGGACAGATATATGTCCAATTCAATAACTTTATCGCACGTTCAGCCATCTGGAATGGTTCTACCTATGTCATACCAAATGATATGACTAAAGCGGCTGAAAAATGCCATCCATTAATCCATCATGATATATCAACCTTACAAGAGCAAAAATTCGCAACACATTTCACAGGAAATGAGTTTTATTTTACTGATCATGTGATTGGAGGCAAACAAATATTACCAGCTGCTGTATACTTAGAAATGGCGAGAGCAGCTGTCGCGCATGACTCAAATGTTGCATCCAGTGTTCCATCAGGAATAAGCCTGAAAGATGTGATATGGGCAAGTTCTATTGATGCAGGATCTCATCCAACTGTTTATACGCAATTGTCTTCCCAAAAAAATAATGAAACTCACTATCAGATATACTCAAAACAAAATGAAAAAAATGCAAAAGCGCGCATTCATGGACAGGGAAGCGCTGTGTTGAATCATTCAGTCTCTAACCCCCCTGCCCTCGATATTGTCTTATTAAAAGCAAAATGTAATGAAAAAGAATTAAGTTCCGAGGACTGCTACAGCTTATTTGCCAGGATGGGATTTGAATATGGTCCGAGTCATAGAGGCATCAAGAAATTATATGCAGGAAAAAATCAGGTTTTGGCACAATTAAGCCTTCCGGATACGTTATATCAAACCGCAGATGATTATGTTTTGCATCCAGCTTTAATAGATTCCGCACTGCAATCTCCAATTGGTTTGATGATCTCATCAGATATCTCCGAACCTGTTCTTCCTTTTGCCATGGATCGCCTTGAAATTTTTTCAAAATGTGAATCTTCTATGTGGGCCTTTGCAAGGTATACCAGTAATAGCCAGGAAAACATAAAAAAAATTGACATTGATTTGTGCGATGAACAAGGAAATATTTGTGTTCAAATGAAAGGGTTTACGTCAAAAGGAAAAACCGATCATTCAGGTACAATGATATTCAGACATTCATGGATAGAACAACGCATAGATAAAGATATTGTGATGCCAGATTACGAAAAACATTTCGTGATTCTATGCGAAAATGATTTACACCTGAAAAAGGCGATTTTAGATAAAATTCAAATAGCTGAATGTATGATACTATCATCTGAAAGTAAAAATATCAGTACCCGATTTCGTGATTATGCCCTTCAATTGTTTCAAAAAATTCAATCGATTCTCAAGGCAAAACCAAAAGGAAAAATACTGGTTCAAGTATTGATTACTGATGAAAGAACGCAGGGCTTCTTTTCAAGTTTTTCAGCAATGCTAAAAACAGCCCATCTTGAAAATCCAAAGTTTTTCGGACAGATGATCGAAACTGATCATTCTTTTGCCATTCAATCGATTAAAGAAAATGCGCGATTCCCGGAAGCGATACATATTCAATATAAATCTGGCAAACGACTTGTCGCAAGCTTTGAAGAGATCACAGGATTAAAAGAAAAACCAGCAATACCATTTCAAGACAAAGGCGTTTATTTGATTACAGGCGGTACCGGAAGTTTAGGGCTTATCTTTGCACAACATATTGCAGGTCAAGTTAAAAATGCTGTGTTGATTTTGACTGGACGCTCAGAACTGAATTCAGACAAAATTGCGCAATTAGAAGAATTAAGACATGCAGATATAACAATCGAATATCAGCAAGTGGATGTTACCCAACAGAAGGATACTGAAATCTTAATCCATACGATAAGAGAAAGATTTGGCGCCTTAAATGGAATTATTCACAGCGCTGGTGTTATTAACGATAGTTACATAATTAATAAAGCAAAGGAGGACTTTGAACAGGTATTAGCCCCGAAAGTCAATGGCCTGATAAATCTTGATGAGGCAACCAGAGATGTAGAACTTGACTTTTTTGTACTTTTTTCTTCTATCAGCGGCAGCTTTGGAAATACAGGACAAATCGATTACGCCTGTGCCAATGCTTTTATGAATACATATGCAGTATACCGAAATAATATGGTAAAATCACAACAGCGAAAGGGAAAAAGTCTATCTATCAATTGGCCGCTCTGGAAAGAAGGTGGCATGCAGGTTGATGAAGAAACTGAAAAAATGATGATAAAAACTTCTGGTATGGCGCCTTTGAAAACAAATGATGGTATTAATGCATTTTATGATGCATTATCACGCAATCATTCCAGAATCATAATTGCAGAAGGCCAGTTTGAAAAAATTCGACAAAAAATATTTTCTACTTCACCCAAAAAAGAGCATACCATCTCATCTGACCCGGCGATCACGCAATTGACAGACAGTATCAAGCAAATGCTCATTCGCCAGGTTTCAGAACTGATGAAAATCAACATTGCAGTCATTGATCCAGAAGTCAGTTTTAGTAAATATGGTTTTGATTCAATCTCATTTATGGAATTTACCAATAAACTAAATCGGGAATATAATCTTGAATTAATACCCACCCTGTTTTTTGAATACAACACCATAGATCATTTTGCTCAAAAACTGACAGAACAATATCGGTCAGTATTTACCGCTCAGTTTGAATCAAAAACCAATGTTATCACGCACCCTACTTCACACAAGCCCTTAAAAAGTATTCCTGATAAAAAGCAGCGCTTTATTACGTCCATTTCCAGAAAAGCGCAAAAAACTGATGAATCGGATCCAGTGGTCATTGTAGGAATGAGCGGCAAATTTCCTATGGCGGACAATATCGAGGAATTCTGGAAAAATTTATTAGAAGAAAAGAATTGTATTACCGAAATTCCAAAAGACAGATGGGACTGGCGGGCCATATATGGAAATCCTATCGAAGAACCCGGCAAATCAAATGTAAAATGGGGCGGTTTTATTGATGGTGTTGGCGACTTTGATCCCATGTTTTTTAAAATTTCCCCAAAAGAAGCCAGGCTGATGGATCCTCAACATCGATTATTAATGATGTACGCATGGAAAGCCATTGAAGATGCCGGCCATGCCCCTGGCAGTCTGGCAGGTACTCAAACCGGTATTTTCGTCGGAACATGGGGGGGAAGTGGATATGCCGATCTTTTAATCAAAGAAAAACTTTCTTTTGGCGTGATTCCATCAGCAGGTCCGAACCGAATGAGCTATTTTTTGGATATTCATGGCCCCAGTGAACCGATAGAAACCACCTGTTCATCTTCGTTAATAGCCATACATCGGGCAGTAACAGCGATCGAAAGTGGTCAATGCAATATGGCCATTGCAGGGGGCATTAATACGATTATTACGCCAGATATTCATATGAGTACCAATAAGGCTGGAATGCTCAGCATTGATGGAAAATGCAAAACATTTTCTGACCAGGCAGATGGATATGTTCGTAGTGAAGGCGTGGGCATGCTCTTTTTAAAAAGGCTGAGTCATGCAAAACAATCAGGCGATCATATTTATGGCGTTATTCGAAGTACCGCTGAAAATCATGGGGGAAAAGCGAATTCTCCAACTTCGCCCAACCCAAAAGCTGAAGCAGACCTGATAAAAATGTCATATACCAAAGCCAAAATAGATCCGCGAACAATTGGGTATATTGAAACACATGGTACAGGCACAAATCTGGGCGATCCCATTGAAATTGAAGCTTTGAAAACTGCTTTTGACGATCTTTATCAACAAACAGGTTCATCTGAGATTGTTAAAGCGCATTGCGGACTGGGCTCTGTTAAAACAAATATTGGACATTTAGAACTTGCTGCTGGCGTTGCAGGTGTGATCAAAGTTTTATTGCAGTTTAAACATAAAACCCTGGTTAAAAACATTCACTGCGATACCATCAATCCTTATATTCAGTTGGACAAAACGCCATTTTATATTGTCACTGAGTCACAAGCCTGGCGGCCTTTACAAGATGATTATGGCAAAGATTTGCCACGATGTGCAGGAATCAGCTCATTTGGCGTGGGTGGAGCGAATGCGCATGTTGTTATTGAAGAATATATTGAGGAAAATCTTGACGATAACAATCAGATAAAATCAGATGAACCTTTAATATTCGTACTTTCTGCAAAAAATAATGATCGATTAAAAGACTATGCCATTGAAATGGAAAAGTTTGTTAGCCCATTGGTCAATGAAAAGATATCACATGTAAATATTAATGACCTCATCTATACCCTTCAGATAGGCCGCGATCCAATGGAAGTTAGACTGGCAATGATTGTACATTCTTTTGAAAATATTTTAGACAACCTGAGACACTTCATTGCTGGTGAAACAAATATTGAACAGCTTTACACAGGGCAGGTTGATTCGGATAAGCAAATTCTTTCAGCTTTTGAATCTGATGAATATCTTAAAGACGCTGTTACTGAATGGATTCAACAAAAAAATTATCCCAATTTTCTGGAACTCTGGGTCAAAGGCATGGCTTTTGACTGGAATCAGCTGTATGGGGAAATAAAGCCCAGACGAATCTCACTACCAACCTATCCATTTGCAAAAGAACGATATTGGATAGATACGATAAACACTAAAATCGATTCAAAATCCCATCTTTCTGTTTTTTCACAAACATCCACCCAGGCATCCGATATGTTAAAAACAGATACAATTTCTCTTGAGTCCGGTATTTCAAAACCAGACACAGCCCCTGTCATTTCTCTTTTTACATTAAAAAAAGAATTATCGATAAGCCTTGCAGAAGTGCTGTATATTTCCAACGCTCAAGTGGAAGATAATAAACAATTTGTCGATTTAGGACTGGATTCTGTCATTGGGGTTGAATGGATTCATGTGATCAATAAACAATATGACTTATCCCTGGAAGCTTCAAAAATATATGATTATCCCACAATCACTGAACTGGCTGAATTTATCCAAAAAGAATTAAATCAGCCAGACATAGCATCTGCAAACGATACTACAGTTGTTGAAAAGCAAAGTAATGATCCAGTGCCTAAAATTGAATTAACGCCTACTACATCTTCTACAACTCAATTTTCTACCCCCATACCAACAGTACCAAAGATATCTTTGCCGCCAAAGCAATTGTTTTCAAATGTTTCAGAAAAAGATCAAAACATTTCAAAACCCAACGTTGTTGGTGATGAAAAAATAGAAAATCCTCCTTTTTCTGATAATTTACAGCCGCCCCTGCCCATTAAATCTGAAGAAACATTGAAAAATGAACTGATCAAAAGCCTTGCAGATGCCTTATATATGAACCAGGAAGAAATTGATATCCATAAAAACTTTGCAGATTTAGGACTTGATTCTGTTATTGGCGTCGAATGGATACATCATATTAACAAACAATATGGTACAGCCCTTTCTGCAACAGTTGTTTATGATTATCCCACAATTATCGAATTTTCTAAAATGTTGAAAAATAAGCTGGATCAGATTCAGCGGAATAATCCACCAATTTTGAACAAATCAGTTGATGTGAAAGCACCTTTGGTCAAAAAATCGGTTGATATTGAAGAACCAAAACCAGCCTTAAAAAGAAAGCCATTACCTGAAAAAGCAACAATCGAACTTTCACCGATAGATCAGAAAATAATTCCATCATCACATTCAAATCCATATTCAGATGATGTAATCGCTATTGTGGGCATGTCTGGCCGATATCCGGATGCCCCAAACTTAAATGAATTCTGGCAAAATATCGTAAAAGGAAAAAATTCTGTTCGCGAAATTCCAGCATCAAGATGGGATGTGAATAAATATTATGATCCACGCCCATTCCAGAAAGATAAAGTATATTGCAAGCATTTAGGAATGTTAGATAATATCGATTTGTTTGACCCCTTATTTTTCATGATTTCTCCGGCTGAGGCTGACATGATGGATCCGCAACAGCGCATATTCTTACAGGAAAGTTATAAAGCATTTGAAGATGCCGGTTATACGCCCAAATCTTTGAATGAACAAAAATGCGGTGTTTATCTTGGAATCATGAGCAATGAATACAGCATGATGCTGTATGAGAAAAAAATTCTGACCGGAGAAACAACTGGTAATAGTGCATCCATCGCAGCAGCCCGAATTCCTTATTATCTTAACCTCAAAGGCCCTGCCATTCCTATTGATACCGCATGTTCGTCATCATTGGTGGCAACACACCTGGCATGCCAGGCGCTAAAAACCCATGAAATTGATATGGCATTGGCTGGTGGTGTGACCTTATATCTAACGCCTGAATCCTATATTGGCATGTGCGCAATTGGTATGCTTTCTCCTGATGGCCAATGCAAAACCTTTGATAATACAGCAAATGGCTTTGTTCCTGGAGAGGGCGCTGGATGTCTAATTTTAAAACGCCTGGCTGATGCTGAAGCGGATAATGATCATATTTATGGCCTGATTATTGGTTCTGGTATTAACCAGGATGGGAAAACCAATGGTATCAGTGCGCCCAGTGTAAAAAGTCAGATTGAATTGGAACGTAGCATCTATAACAAATTTAATATAAATCCTGAAAGCATCAGTTATATTGAAACGCATGGCACAGGAACGAAACTGGGCGACCCCATAGAATTAGAAGCATTGGCCACAGTTTTTAAAGAAAAAACAAACAAGAAAAATTATTGTGCACTAGGTTCTGTAAAAACAAATTTGGGTCATACCTCAGCAGCAGCAGGCGTAGCTGGCGTTCATAAAGTGCTTCTTTGCATGAAAAACAAAATGCTGGTGCCATCGCTGAATTTTAATACCCCAAATGAACATTTCAATTTTAACGATTCTCCCTTTTATGTGAATACGCATTCAAAACCTTGGGAGAACTTAAATCATATGCCCAGACGTGCCTGTGTCAGTTCTTTTGGATATAGCGGCACAAATGCCCATGTGGTTATTGAAGAATACATCAGTAAAAAAGAGACATCTTTAACATCAAAAGTTTCAATAAAAGCCGATCAATATATTTTTGTCCTTTCTGCCAAAAATGAGGCGCGCCTCAAAGCATATGCATCAGAAATGGAACGATTTCTTAATGATGATGTTGATATCGCAGATCTTGCCTATACCTCACAGATTGGACGTGATGCCATGGAAGAACGACTGGCTTTGATTATTACATCTATTGAAGAACTTTCCCAAAAATTAAAGCAGTTTGTAAATGGTGAGGATCATATCGAGAATATGTATCGGGGAAGTGTCAAGCGAAACAAAGAGATGTTGGCAGCATTTGAAGCTGATGAAGATATGGCAGTCACCATTGATGCATGGATTACGAAAGGAAAATATTCAAAAATAGCAGGACTATGGGTAAAAGGCTTAATTTTTGACTGGAATAAGCTGTATCATCACGATAAACCCAAACGTATCAGCCTTCCTACTTATCCATTTGCGCAAAATCGTTACTGGATGCCGGAAGTCAATAAAGAAAAAAAGTGTTTACATGAAACACACAGACTGATTCAACAAGATGAACTTACAAGCACGCAATCATTGGAACAAGCTATTATGCTTGCTCCTGTATGGGATACGATTGAAATAAAACAAAAAGAATTTATCCCCGCTGAATCTGATCATATTCTAATGGTTGGAAATGATGATGTCATTCACTACAAGCTAATAGAACTGTTCCCAACAGAATCCGCTTTTATCATTAACGCCATAGAAACCATTGAAAAAATTTCCGAGTTTTTAGAATCAATGACTTCAGTTCAACATATCATCTGGGTTGAACCCTATTGCCCTGTATTATCTTTTTTGAATGACAACCTGATTGAAACAGTTAACAAAAATGCCATTTCTTTTTTCAGAATGATCAAGGCATTGATTCATCTGGGATATGGTTCAAAACAGTTGAAATGGACAATTATCACCACACAAAGCCAGATTGTTTTTAAGAATGATGCCATTAATGTAATGCCTTCAGGGATCCATGGCTTTGCAGGCTCACTGGCAAAGGAATATACAAATTGGAAAATTCGGCTTGTGGATCTGGAAGCCAATGACAGCATGCCTGTTGCCAACATTTTCAATCTGCCTGCTGATTCTAATGGGCATGTTTTTGCATGGCGGGGCAACCAATGGTTTAAACAACGTCTGATACCAGTAAAGTATCCGGAAACACATCAGGACGTATTTAGAAATAAAGGGGTATATGTTGTCATCGGTGGCGCTGGAACCATTGGATATGCCTGGAGCAAACATATGATGACGACTTATAATGCCAGAATCATATGGATTGGAAGACGTCAAAAAGATGATGATATTGTTGAAAAAATTGACAATCTTTCAAAAATTGGAAAAGCCCCCCTATACATATCAGCAGATGCGTCAAACAAAAAAGATTTACATAAAGCTTATCAACAAATTAAGGAACAGTATTCAGAAATTCATGGCGTAATTCAATCTGCGCTTATTTTTTCAGAACAGCCTGTTGAGCAGATAGAAGAAAACGAATTTATCTCTTTGATTTCTGCCAAAATTGACGCCAGTGTCCGAATGGCACAGGTTTTTAGCAATGAACCCCTTGACTTTATAATGTTTTTTTCATCCATTGTATCCTTTAAAAAAGATGCTGGTCAAAGTTATTACGCCTGTGGCTCTACATTTATGGATGTATTTGCACAAAAACTTTCTCAAGAACTGCCGCAAGCAGTGAAAGTTATTAACTGGGGGTATTGGAAGGGTGATCAAATCTCCCAGGACCTTTCCGACAGATTAGCAAAAATTGGAACTGGCCTGTTAACCCCCTCTGAAGCAATTGATGCCATCAAAGGAGTTCTTTCCAACGCTTTAAATCAAGTTGTTTTTACAAAAATCACCAATGCTTTTGGTTGGAAATCAATTGATAGAAATGAATCGATTCAATTATTTCAGAATAAAAAACCTCATATTGCGAAACCATTTAAACCGCATACTTCGGAGCTGGATGAAACAGTCAAAGGATTGATATCATATGATGCACGCATCAAAAAAGAATGGGGCGACATTATTTCTCATATGCTATGGAAACAGATGCAATCCATTGGATTTTTTATAGAAATTGATCAAGATCTTGATATTGTTAAACAAGAAGCAGGTGTCATTGATTTATATGACAAATGGATCACCGAAATTGTGGCATTTTTTGTGGAACGTAAGTGGCTTCTTGATAATGGCACATCCTATTCTATAACTGACCTTGCTCCCCAAAAAAAACAGGCCTTATGGAAAGAATGGAATAGAAACAAAGATTCATGGCTAAAAGAACCAGGAATGAAGTCTCAGATCGTCTTGCTTGAAGCAACCCTATCGGCTTTACCTGACATTCTTACAGGGAAAATTCCGGCAACCGATATTATGTTTCCGGATTCCTCCCTGGATTTAGTAGAAGGTATTTATAAACATAATAAAATTGCTGATTATTTTAATAACTCCCTTTCAGATAGCCTGATAAATTATGTTGATGAATGTTTAAAATATCAACCCTCAAGCAAAATTCGAATATTTGAAATTGGTGCAGGGACTGGCGGAACCAGCACTATTATATTTGAAAAACTGAAACCTTATAAAAATCAAATTGCTGAATACTGCTACACTGATATATCCAAAGCCTTTTTATTACATGCAGAAAAAGAATATGGCAGGTTGACACCTTATCTGACATATAAACTATTTAATATTGAACAGTCTGCCATAGACCAGGATATGGAATTGGGCAAATACGATATTGTTGTGGCTGCCAATGTGCTTCATGCCACCCGAAATATAAGGCAAACATTACGCAATTCAAAGGCTGTCTTGAAAAAGGATGGATTGATCCTGATAAATGAAGTTAGCGATAAGTCCTTGTTTGCCCTGTTAACTTTCGGACTTTTGGATGGATGGTGGCGATATGATGATTCAGATCTGCGTATATCAGGATGTCCGGGCTTATCCCCTGAAAGCTGGAAACATGTATTGGAACAGGAAGGCTTTGAATCTGTTTTTTATCCTTCAGAAAAAGCCCATATCCTTGGACAGCAAATCATTGGGGCTCAAAGTGATGGAATCGTCAGACAATCTTACATTGAAAAAAGAGAAACAGATAATCGGTTACAAGATTCATCAAAGGATTCAAGATTTGAATCGCAGCCTGTCAAACAACACATAATAAACAATTTTGTATCTAAAGGTGATTCTGAAACAATCAAAGCAGTGGTCAGGAAGCTCATCATTGAAAAATTGTCTACAACATTAAGAATAGATGTTGATGAAATAGATGCTGATGAATCTTTTGTGGATTATGGTTTGGATTCAATATTGGGCGTTAACTTTGTTTCATTGATTAATGAGGAACTATCCCTGGAACTGGAAACAACAGTTATTTTCGATCATTCCTCAATCAAAAAATTAACGTCATACATTATAGCTGAGCATGGAAATACAATAGAACTGTTGGATAAAAAAACGCCCCAAAACAATGATACGACAACAAATGCTTGTATCAGAGAAATCACATCTACCCATTCCAAACGCGTATTTCAGGCAAGGGAGACAAAGGAAACCATTGAACCGCTTCAAAGAGCCCCCATTGCTGTTATAGGAATGTCTGGCCAGTTTCCAGATGCAGAAAATACAACCATATTCTGGCATAATTTAATATCTGGCCATGATGCCATTCAAGAACTCCCTGCTCACTATTTGGATCAAAGCCAATATTTCAGTTCTGAAAAAGCAACTGGCAAAACATATTGCAAATGGGGAGGAATACTTACACATCGAGATTGTTTTGATCCCTTATTTTTCAATATTACGCCAAGAGAAGCAGAATCAATGTCTTTCCATCAGCGGCTGATTCTTTTAGAAAGCTGGAAATCCTTAGAAGATGCCGGATATGCGCCAAAAAGTTTAACAGATTCCCCAGTGGGAATATTTATTGGTGCTGAACCCTCTGGATATTTCCATGAATCATTTACTGGATCTTCAGATGCCATTGTCGCATCTCGCTTATCTTATTGTTTAAATTTAACAGGGCCGGCAATGGTTATTGATACTGGCTGTTCTTCTTCTGCTGTAGCCATTCATCAGGCCTGTGAAAGTTTACGAAATAAAGAATCACAAATGGCTCTTGCAGGGGGGGTTTTTGCCGGGCTTGACTATAAAATGCTGATCAGTCTGTCTGAAATTGACATGCTGTCTCCATCAGGAAAATGCATGACCTTTGATAAAACGGGTGATGGTACTATTTTATCTGAAGGCGTTGGCATTATTTTACTTAAACCACTTCAAGATGCCATTCGTGATAAAGATACCATATATGGCGTAATTGCAGGAAGTGGATTGAATCAGGATGGCGCCAGCAATGGAATTACTGCACCCAGTGGCAGCGCCCAGGAAAAGCTGATCATTGATGTATATCATCGGTATGGGATTGACCCTGAAGAGATTACATATATTGAAGCTCATGGGACAGGTACAAAGCTTGGTGATCCAATTGAAGTCAATGCCCTTAAACGTGCATTTAAACATTTTACAAATAAAACATCCTATTGCGCTATCGGAAGCGCGAAATCATATATCGGTCATACCGGATCTGCGGCTGGTGTCGTTGGATTGATTAAAATTTTACTGTCAATGAAATATCGAAAAATTCCAGGATTGATCAATTTCAATCAACTGAATCCTTTAATTGATCTAAAATCATCTGCTTTTTATGTGAATACAGATCCAATAAAATGGGAGTCAAAAGACAGAAAAAACCTTTGTGCAGCCTTAAATTCTTTTGGGCATAGCGGAACAAATGTTCATATTGTGGTGCAGGAATATAAAGTACTCAATAAAAAATCGTCTATAAATGCCCAGTTTGTCAGTAAAAAACAATTATATCTCGTACCCCTTTCAGCAAAAAACAAAAAAGCACTCAATGCATATGCAGGCAAACTTTCAGACTATTTAATTATGGCGACTTCTGATGGAATTATTTCAGATGATCATCTTCCTGACATTGCCTATACGTTTCAAACTGGTCGGGATGCCATGAAATATAGAGTTGTCTTTTGTGTAAATGATCTTCAGGAACTGATATCAAAATCAAAGCGTTTTTCAGATGGAAAATATCATGTGGATATTGGCATACAAGGTGAAGTGGAAAGAAATAACAAACGCCTCAGTTTGTTTGAGTCTGATGATGAATTAAATCGACTTGTTCAAAAATGGATGAAAAATGATAAATTGATCAAAATTGCAGAATTATGGTCCCAGGGTTTTTCGATTCATTGGGAACTTTTATACTTAGATCGTCATCCAGTACGAATGAACCTGCCAACCTATCCTTTTGCAAAAAATCGCTACTGGATACCTGAAGAAAAAAGAGGAAAGTCCTTTGTTCAGAATCAATCCAATATGCAGACATCTCAAAAAGAAATGGTTAATGATTATCAAACCTTAATGATTAAACCAGTGTGGAAAGTAAAAAACTGTGATGTTGATAATACAAATATCCTTGACTTTGATAAACACATGATTGCCCTTTGTGATTCATATGAACATTTGCAACGCAGTATTCAAGAACAATTTAACGATGCGGATGTCTTCGTTCTAAAATCCAATTCAACAGATATTGATAAGCAGTATAAAGACAATGCCTTTCAATTATTTGAAAAAATTCAACGTATTCTTAAATCCACACCAAAAGGTCATGTTTTATGTCAGATTGTCTATTCTTCAAAAAAAGACCATCACTTTTTTTCAGGTTTTACAGGTTTGCTGAAGTCAGCAGGATTGGAAAACCCCAAATTCAAAGGTCAACTCATTGATATCCATGATGATCTTCAAGTTCAAACCATACTTGAAGAAAACAAAAAATATTCATCTGATCTTCAGATCCAATATACAAATGGAGCACGATTGGTTGCATCCCTTGAAGAAATGAAACATCTGCCCGCTCCTGTTATGCAATGGAAAGATGATGGTGTATACCTGATTACTGGTGGCGCTGGCGGTCTGGGGCGAATTTTTGCCAAAGAAATTTTAGAAAACCAAAAAAACGTTTTGGTCATCCTTACCGGACGATCTGCACTAAATGATGACATTAAGGTATTTATAAACCGAATGAAGCAAGGAGGATCAAGGCTTGAATATATTAAAGCGAATGTAAGTCATAAAACTGATATGGAACATGTGATTAACCGCATTAAAAAAGACGCTGGAAGATTAAATGGCATTATCCATAGTGCAGGGCTTATCCGGGACAACTTTATTATTAACAAAACGAGAGAAGAATTTGATGACGTTCTTTCAGTCAAAATCAATGGATTGATGAACCTGGATCGTGTAAGTAAAGCATTTGATCTTGATTTTTTTGTTATGTTTTCCTCTATTTCAGGCGTTTTTGGTAATGCAGGTCAGTCAGATTATGCCTGTGCCAATGCGTTTATGGATGCTTTTGCAAGTTATCGACATGATATGGTCAATGCCGGGAAAAGGCAGGGAAAAACCTTGTCTATTAACTGGCCTTTTTGGAAAGAAGGCGGAATGCAAATTGATGAAGCCACAAAAAAGAACATAACTCAAAATTTTGGTATAGCGTCTTTGCAAACAAAAAATGGTGTGCAGGCCTTCTATCAGGGATTGAGATCAGATGCCCCCCAATTGATGGTTTTAGAAGGCAATGGATCCTTGATCAGATCCAATATGTCAAAGGAGTCATCAGAAGACGATACGAAAACTACCATAATCAAAGAATGGAAGACAAATCCTGACATACTTTATCCAAATATTGAGAATAAACTGAAATCATTATTTGAAAACATAACAAAAATTTCAGTTGAAGATATTGATTCTGATGAATCCTTTGATAGTTTCGGCATGGATTCAATTATGATAACCCAGTTTAACCAGAAGCTTGAAAGCGTTTTTAACGATATCTCCAAAACACTATTTTATGAGTATCGTACCCTGAGAACATTAGCAGAATATCTTATCTCAAACGATCCAGATGCATGCGCAAAATGGAGTGGACTATCAGAAACAAAAGAGTTGCCAGCCCAGCCTGCATTCACAGTACAAAGCTTAGGAAATTCAAGAAATCAAAAGCCCTCTTTACAAATTATAAGAAAATATAAACAGGAAAATAGCACAGAACCAGTTGCTATTATAGGAATCAGTGGTCGATACCCTCAGGCTGATACCATTGACGAATATTGGGGACATTTAATAGAAGGTCAAAATTCAATCACTACAATTCCTGAAGATCGTTGGTACTGGAAAACGCATTATCAAGAAAATAGAGAAAAAGCTGTTATTTCAGGCAAAAGTTATAGTAAATGGGGGGCATTTATTGATGATATTTATCTGTTTGATCCATTATTCTTTAATATGCCTCCCAGTGAAGCCTCAGCGATCGATCCGCAGGAACGTTTGTTTCTGGAAGAATCCTGGAAAGCACTGGAAGATGCAGGTTATGCGATTTCCTCTTTTTCACCTGAATTACGAAAACGTACCGGCGTTTTTGGCGGAATCACAAAACAAAACATCAATATGTCGACATCTTTTTCATCTCTGGTGAATCGCGTATCTTATATGCTCAATCTCCAGGGCCCCAGTATGCCAATCGATACCATGTGTTCATCTTCATTGACTGCTATTCATGAAGCCTGTGAATATATTCGTAGTGGGAAAGGCGATATGGCTATTGCAGGCGGTGTCAATTTATATCTGCATCCCATGGCATATATCGGGCTGTCTAAAGGACAAATGATATCTGATACATCACATTGTGCCGCCTTTGGTGCTGATGGAAATGGCTTTGTTCCGGGTGAAGGTGTTGGCGTTGTTATTTTAAAAAGACTCTCTCTGGCCCAAAAAGATCACGACAACATTTACGCCCTTATTCGTGGAACAGCAGTCAATCATGGGGGCAAAACAAACAGTTATAATACCCCTGATCCCAATCAACAGGCTGATGTGATTTGTCAGGCATTAGAAAACAGTCAAATTGATCCCATGACAGTCAGTTATATTGAGTCAGCCGCAAATGGTTCATTGATGGGTGATGCCATTGAAATGACTGCTCTGACAAAAGTATTCAGCAATCGACATTCAGTTACAGGGGAATTTAAAATTGGCTCAGTCAAACCCAATATTGGACACTGCGAAGCGGCTTCTGGCATGGCTCAGTTGACAAAAGTGTTATTGTCTTTAAAACATAAAACCCTTGTTCCCACTTTGATAACAGATAAAAAGAATCCGAATATAAACTTTTCCAACTTACCCTTTGAATTGCAAAAAGATGTATCTGATTGGGCGCCACTTAAAATTGATGGGCAAGAAATTCCCAGAATTGCGGGTATTACTTCTGTTGGTGCAGGCGGTGTAAACGCGCATGTTCTTGTTGAAGAATACATTTCTCAACAAGAAATAGCAGAACAAACTGTTCATCAATCAAATCCTATCCTGTTTGTGCTTTCAGCCAGAAATCAAGAAAGACTTCGGGAATATGTTAAAACATGGATTTTCTGGCTGGAAAAACATCAGAATATTGATCTGGAATTTATTGCTTACACACTTCAAACAGGAAGAGAAGAAATGCCAGTCAGACTGGTCGTTATTGCAAAAGACCATAGTGATCTCCGCAATCAATTAAGAGAGTGTATGGCATCATTTCAAAACTCAAAGACTTGTTTTTATAATGAGCTAAAAAAGAATAAGCCTCATCTTAAAGAAAGTATTTCAGAGAGTATTCAAACAAATAATTTACAGGAAATTGCACGACTTTGGATTACCGGACATTCAATTCCCTGGCTTGAGTTGTATCATACAAAAGATATGTTTAAGCTGACTGGTTTGCCCACATATCCCTTTGAAAGAAGAATGTGCCGACCCGATAGTGAACATCTAAAAAAGGATGATAATAAGGCAGTTGCTTTTTATACACAGGCTGTGAATTACAGCACGGGTCATTTTTCTGAAGAATACTTAACATTTTGCCCTTTTGAAGAAAAAATTCCTGGTTTTTCAATGAGCCGATTTTTTGATGCACCAGAAAACTATCCGGATGAGCAGGCCCTGGTAAAATTAAAACAAATAGAATTACGACAGGTCCTATTTTATAAAGAAGATTTTAATCGTATTCGTTCCTTTTTAGATATTGGCTGTGGTCATGGTACAGATGTGATTCAAATTGCAATGCACTACCCACACATTCATACACATGGATTTACCATTACAAAAGCACAGGCCGATCTTGGCAATAAAAGAATTGCGGAAATGAATCTAACTTCACAAGCTCAAATCTTTCACAAGGACAGTGCAAAAGATCCTTTTCCAGAAAAGTACGAATTAATTGCAGGAATTGAAGTTACCTTTCATATTCGGAATAAAAACGCATTATTTCAAAATATTGCCCGCTCATTGAATGATAATGGAACCCTTTTACTTATGGACTATATTACAAATCTTAAGGGTGCTATTGTTGATCCAATGGTAGAAATTACTGTTCCTACCATAAATGAATGGATTGAAATTTTATCCCGTCAAAACCTTCGGATTAATGAACTGATTGATGTATCTCCACAAATTTCAAATTTTCTTTATGATCCGGACCTGGAAGAAAATATTAAAGATTTTGCTGAAGTTTCGCGTGATACGTTCAGGAATTATGCGAATCAGAGCATATCTCTTGAAAGAGGATGGATCAGCTATTGTTTGTTTAAGATTAAAAAAAATCTGGATATGAGCTTTCAGGCGCTTGCGGACTATAATTTAAGAAAAATTGCGCATAAAATACCCTATCCTGAAGCGTTGAAAGATATGCGAAATAAGGAAAATATCCCATACCCCAAAAGTAAAAAAGATATTGATGAAAACGCATTGATCAAAAAGCTTTTACAGAAAAATATTTCCTGTACAAAAAAACACTTACAAACAAACGCTAATCAGAAAAAAGTTTACATCAAGCAAGAACAGATCTCCCCCTTAAAAATTGAGCAGGATCATTTGCCAGATATACACGCTCATTTAATGGATATTTTTAGAAAAATTCTTGGATTCACCTCACAAGAAATTGAACAGGCCCAGGATTTTAAAGAATTGGGCATTGGATCAATCAATGCGGTTGAATTACTGGAAGCGATTAATACAGCATTCAATCTAAATTTACCCACAAGTATTTTATTTGAATGCAGCCAGTTGGATAGCCTGATCACATATATTTCTGATCATCTCATCCAGATAAATGAAAAGGAAGTTCCACAAAACGATATAGAGGATATCAGCCAATCGCCTGCCTCTAACGAAGTTAAAAGGGAATATGCTCAGTATCAAAGTAAAGAAAACAATATCCCTGTAAAACAAAATTTTTCGCGAATTTCTGATGAAGATATCGCTGTGATTGGACTTTCTTGCCGATGTGCCGGAGCATCAAATAGCAAAGAGTTTTGGGACATTATAAAAAATGGAAAAGATTGTATTACAGATATTTCAGATCAAAACTGGCTGGATTTTTTCAAATCTCACTCTGAAAAGAAGGTTCCAACAAAATATGGAAAAATGAAAGATACAGAATTTTTTGATTCATTCTTTTTTAATATTTCTCCAAAAGAAGCCAAATTAATGGACCCACAACAGCGAATTCTACTTGAAGAAAGCTATAAGGCTTTGGAAGATGCGGGATATAATCCATCCTTACTTACTGGACAAAAAGTGGGAAGCATTATTGGCACAATGGGTGATGTCCCGGAATATAGAGATTTTTCTCATTTTTCAATTTTAGGTTATGATCCCAGTATTTCTGTTTCAAGATTGGCGTATTTTCTAAACCTCAAAGGCCCGGCTCTGGCAATCAATACTGCCTGTTCTTCTTCCTTAACAGCCATTGATTGTGCCATTGGGAAACTAAAAAGCGGTGAAATTGATCTGGCAGTTACCGGGGGAATTCATATCTATTCACATCCAGGCGCGTTTGTATTTATGAATAACGCTGGTATGTTGTCATCGACAGGTCAATGCAGGCCTTTTGATAATAAAGCTGATGGTATTGTTGTTGGTGATGGTTGCGGTATTTTGATTCTCAAAAGATTGAATGAAGCAATAAAGGATAATGACCATATTTATGGCGTAATAAAAGGTATTGGAACAAACCAGGATGGCAGAACATCAGGCATTACAGTTCCCAGCTTTTTATCACAAAGTGAGCTGGAAGCATCTATCTATAAAAAATACCATATCAATGTTGAAGACATTCAATATATAGAAGCACATGGCACTGGAACCAGGCTGGGTGATCCTGTTGAAATTCATGCATTAAGCAAGGCTTTTGAACAATATACTTCCAAGAAACGATTTTGCGCCATTGGTTCTGTAAAATCCAATATCGGCCATACCAGTTCTGCTGCTGGCGTTATGAGTGTGATCAAGGTTTTGTTAAGTCTTAAGCACAAACAAATACCACCATCTATTAACTTTGAAGAAGAAAACGACCATATTAATTTTGACAGTAGTCCGGTTTTTGTCAATAAAACTTTAAAAAGATGGGAGGCAAATGTATCAGGATCTCGCCTTGCTGCTGTCAGTTCCTTTGGGTTCAGTGGGACAAATGCCCATGCAGTGATTGAAGAATATCAAAATGAACGTTCTGAATACCAAAGACATATTGATCGAACTACAGGTGAACCCTTTATATTTGTTCTTTCTGCAAGAACTGAAGATCGTTTGAAAGCACATGCAATCCAAATGGAAAAATTTCTTAGTTTTGAGGTGGCAAATGCTCATTTGCCACTGGTAATAAGAGATATCGCTTATACATCACAAATTGGACGAGAGAGCATGGATGAAAGACTGGCTCTTATTGTAAATTCTGTTGGTGAGCTTCAGGACAAACTAAAAGATTTTATTAATGATAAAGATAATATTGAAAAATGTTATCGTGGAAGTGTCGAAAAAAATAAAGATGCTGCTCTGGCAATATTTGCGGCAGATGAAGACATGTCTACCATTGTTGATATATGGATTGCAAAAAGAAAGTATTCCAAAATACTCTCCCTATGGGTAAAAGGCATGGATATCCATTGGAATAAATTTCATAAAGATATAAAACCGAATCGAATATCTTTGCCATCTTATCCTTTTGAAAAAAAATCTTACCAGCTATTGGATAATATTAATCAATTAACTATGCCTCAAAAATCTGGATCAAAAAGAGAGGAAGATAAGCTATCTCCCCCTTGTCATATCCATGATAACACATCTTCTTTTGATACAACTAAAGATTTATTTGATGCCATGTCTGAGCTTCTTCTTAAAGAAATTTCATCTTCGCTAAATGTCGAACCAAAAGAGTTGTCTTCTGATATGGGCTTTGAAACATATGGATTGGATTCAATTGTCATTACAGGTATTACTAAAAAACTGGAAAATCACTTTGGAAAACTACCATCTACCTTGTTTTTTACTTATAAAAATGTCAAATCACTCACTGATTATTTTGTCAGCACTCATAGAGAAAAGACTGCTGCCTTATTTTCTGAAAAAATTCATGACTCAGTTCAAATAGAAGCAAAAAAACAAAGGATTACTGTAGAACAAAAAGAACAATCGAAAAGAATCATCACAAATAGACCAAACAGAGATATTGCTATAATTGGCCTTTCCGGCCAATATCCCATGGCAAAAAATATTGAAGAATTTTGGGAGAATCTTAAAGCAGCGAAAGACTGTATTACTGAAGTCCCAAAGAACAGGTGGAATTGTGACAATTATCCAAATATGTATTGTAAATGGGGCGGTTTTTTAGACGATATTGATCGGTTTGATCCGCTATTCTTTAATATATCGCCCAATACAGCTAAATTTATGGACCCTCAGGAACGATTGTTTTTACAATCAGTGTGGTCATGTCTTGAAGATGCTGGATATACCAAAGAAAGACTTGAAGATCCTGAGGCAGGCGACAGAAGAGGAAATATTGGCGTTTATGCCGGCGTTACAGTGAATGAATACCTGCTATATGCTACATCTCAATGGCCTGAAGGTAATTACATTCCGGGTAATTCTCAGATATATTCTATTGCCAATCGAATCTCCTACTTTTTAAATTTAAGGGGACCGAGTTTGAGTGTAGATACTGCCTGTTCGTCTTCTTTATATGCCATACATCTGGCATGTGAAAGTATCAATAGTGGTGAATGCAATATGGCGATTGCCGGTGGCGTGAATCTTTCTTTACATCCCAATAAATATTTATCGTTAACTCTATCGAAGTTTGCATCAAGCGATGGTCGTTGCCGGGCATTTTGTGAAGGTGGTGATGGCTATGTTCCAGGAGAAGCCGTTGGCGCTATATTTTTGAAACCATTGGAAGATGCCATAAAAGACAACGATAATATTTATGCAATTATCAAAAGCACATCTGTCAATCATGATGGAAAGACACAAAGATACACAGTTCCAAACCCTGTTGCCCAGACTGAAGTGATTCAAGCAGCCATTGAAAAATCGGGTATCGATCCAGAAACCATCAGTTACCTGGAAGCGCATGGAACAGGAACAGCACTGGGTGATCCCATTGAAATTACAGCTTTAAACAATGCGTATGCTGCATATACAAATAAAAAACAATATTGCCCCATAGGATCAGTTAAATCAAATATTGGTCACTGTGAAGCATCTGCAGGAATCGCTCAGGTGACAAAAGTTTTACTCCAAATGAAACATAAAACCCTTGTCCCTTCTGTGCTGCATTCAACAAATTTAAATCCAAATATTGACTTTGTAAACAGTCCATTCTATGTTCAAACCGGGCTGTCAAAATGGGAACAACCAGTTATTTCTGAAAAAGCTGTCCCCAGACGTTCAGGTATGAGTTCTTTTGGTGCTGGTGGCGTGAATGTTCATATAATTATTGAAGAATATCCGCAGGAGTTAAAAACAAATAATACAGTAGAAATCAAAGGGAAGTTTATTGTGCCAATATCTGCAAAGACAGAGGAAAGTTTACACGCATATTGTTCTATTCTAAAAGATTTTTTAGAAAAACAAAAGTCTAATTTAATGATAGAAGATGTTGCATATACATTCCAGACAGGTAGAGAAGGAATGGCAAATAAGATCGTATTTGAGGTACAAACCCTTTCTGACTTAATTGAAAAACTGGATAATTATCGTAAAAAGACATTTGAAGGTGACATTCATCCATGCCTTGAGACGCCAAATTATGATTGGAATTTGCTATATCCTGCTAAAAAGCCCAGAAGAATTTCGTTACCAACATATCAATTTGCCAGAGAACCATATTGGATTATTGACAATTCAGAAGAAATATCAGATAATTCCCAGGAATTAACAACTGATACACAAACGCCAATTGTTGAAAAATCAATACCTGAAAAACCTGTGATTGAAACGCGCTCTGTTTCATCCTTTATCAAAGAACTCATTGAAGCGCCAGAATTTGAAAGAAATGAACTCCTGGAAAAAATGCTTCAGAAAATGCTGGCAGAAATATTGAATTTTACAGCCCCCAGATTACCTTCTCTAAATGAAGGATTCTTCGAAATGGGAATGGAATCCATAGAGGCTGTTCAATTTCAAAATGAAATAGAAGAAGCATACGGCATTTCAATATCAGATACTGCAATGTTTGATTATCCAAACATTATTGATTTATCTGACTACCTGATTTCTATTATTCCTTTTGACGATTTGGAAGAACAAGTTGATGATTTAGAAGAACTGCAAGGAGACAAAACTGGTGAATTTGATCTTCATGAAATCAATGAAGATCTTAAAAAAATCCTTTTTGAAGAACCGCTTCAGGAAGACATTAAGAACATGAGTCTTGATGAGGCGGAAAGGATGCTTGAATTGGAGATTGGGGTCGGACGACCCTATTAAAGGAGACATTATGAAATTTAAGTTCATACCTGAAAATAAAGAAGAAGAAGATTTACTCAAATCACACAGTGAAGTAAGGCCTATTCTGGAGGTCTACCTTCCAATTGTTCAAGGCCGTGCCCTTATGGCAGGAGTTCATTTAAAAATATTTGAAACAATTGCCCATAAAGCGTTAAGTCTGGAGCAATTGGTCGATACATTATCATTAAATCCTGAATCTCTTGGATTGCTTCTAAATGTTTTAGTCTGTTCCAATTACCTTGTTTATAAGAAAGAGAAATATTCATTAACTGAACTTTCAAAAAAAACTTTGCTGCCAGATGCTGAATGTCAGGTTTGGGGTGGAATTGAATATGCTCGCATTCGATGGAAAATGCTTGATCATTTGGAAGAAGTAATAAAAACTGGAAAAGGCGTTGATATTCATAAAGATTTTCTGAATACCCATGAAAACTGGACGTTCTATCAACGAAGCATGTATGAACACGCTGTTGTCGGTGCTGATGAAATCGCTAACAATATTCCTGTTCGGGAAGGAGCCAAAAAAATGTTAGATATCGGCGGTGCTCATGGTTTATATGGTGCAAAAATTTGTCAGATGCATCCACCAATGACATCAACTGTTTTTGATTTACCTGATGCTGTAAAAACAGCAGAATCACTCGCAAAAGAGGCTGGTATTGACAATATTGTAGATTTTAAGCCGGGTAATGCCTTAAAGGATGATCTGGGGTCAGATTATGATTTAATATTTGCAAGCAATCTTTGTCATCATTTTACTGAACAAGAAAACCAAAAATTTTTGTGTAAAATTTATGCGGCCTTAAAAGAAGGTGGATCAGTCGCACTTTTTGGCTTTACGCCACCAGACCTGGAAAACAATCAAAATCTGAGTAATGCGCTGATGTCTCTCATGTTCAAGGTGAATTCCGGTGGAAGAAATTATGCACCTTCAGATTATACCAATTGGGCTGAATCCGCAGGTTTTAAACAGGTTGACATACAACCAAAATTTGCAAAGAAAAATAAAATTTTAATGGTAGGGATAAAATAAACTTTATTCAGGAGAACATATGAAAGAAGAATCCATAGCATATGAATCTATTGTTAAACGATCTTTAAATGCGATCAGAATATTGAAAAAACAACTGGAATCAAAAAGCGTTGATGATCCAGATGAGTCCATTGCTGTGATTGGAATGGCTTGCAGATTTCCAGGTGGATGTGTCACACCTGAAATTTTCTGGGAATTTCTCAAAGAAAAAGGGGATGGCGTTGTCGATATTCCTCCAGATAGATGGAACATTGATGATTATTATGATCCAGATGCGAATAATTTTCGTAAAATGTATGTCAGGCAAGCAGGATTTATGCAGGAAGATATTTCTCAATTTGATGCAAAGTTTTTTAGAATACCGCCTATTGAAGCCTCAGAAATAGATCCGCAACATCGTCTTTTACTTGAAGTAAGCTGGGAAGCACTTGAACGCGCCGGACAAAATCCAGACAAACTCAAAGGGAGTAATACAGGCGTTTTTGTCGGAATAATTGCATCAGAATATGCCATGCTGCCAAGGGATCATTCAAAAATTAATATGTATTGGGCAACTGGTACATTAACGTGTATTGCATCCGGTAGAATTGCACACATCCTTGGCTTGCATGGTCCCACTGTTTCCATAGATACTGCATGTTCTTCATCTCTGGTGAGCGTTCATTCTGCATGTGAGAGTTTAATCAGACAACAATGCGATATGGCTTTGGCAGGTGGCGTAAATATGTTGCTGGTGCCTGAAGGATTTTCTTCCCTTTGTATGATGGGTGCCCTTGAAAAAGATGGCAGGTGTAAACCTTTTGATGCTGATGGTCAGGGATATGGCCGCGGTGAAGGCTGTGGTATACTTGTACTAAAAAGACTTTCCGATGCTCAAAAAGATGGTGATATCATTCATGCAGTTATTCGAGGTGGCGCGGTTAATCATGATGGTGCTGGGAGCGGACTGACTGTCCCAAATGGTATTGCACAAAAAAAACTTATTATAGACGCATTGAAAAAAACCAATACAAAAGCCGATGATATCGTTTATTTAGAAGCTCATGGAACAGGGACTTCTCTTGGAGATCCCATAGAAATTAAAGCTATAACTGATGTTTTTGGCACTCAAACACGAGAAACTCCTTTAATTATCGGAAGTGTAAAAGGAAATATCGGGCATCTTGAAGGTGCTGCCGGTATTGCTGGCCTTATTAAAACAGTATTATGTATTCAACACAAAAAAATTCCAGCAAATATAAATCTGAATAGACCAAACCCTAGAATCAGATTTGAAAAAGTACCGGCAATGGTGCCATCAGAGCTGATAAACTGGGAGAAACCAGATAAACCTTTTGTTGCAGGAATGAGTTCCTTTGGCTTTAGCGGAACAAACGCTCATCTCATTTTATCTGAATTTTCAGATAGCAATCAGCTCAAATCTCGACATTTGTCCTCTAAAATACCTTTTTTGATAATGACCCTTTCAGCAAAAAGCAAAACAGCCCTAAAAACGCTGGCTGCTAATTATCAGAAACACTTAAACACACATTCGGACTTAAATATACAGGATATCTGTTATACTGCAAATGTATGTCGTGCTGATTTTTCTCACAGAGCTGCATTTATTATTAAAGATACTAATGCGTTGATAAATCAATTAACTCGTTTTTTTGAGGATAAAAAAGATCAAAACAATTTTTATGAAAACAATGAAGAAGACCGAACACTTAAAACAGCCTTTTTCTTTTCCAATCATTTAGAATCAGATTATTCAGAAATCTTTGCATTCTGGCTCTATGAAAATATTCCATCTTTTTGCACAATTATAAAGCAATGCTCAGAAGTGTTTTCATCTTACTGTAATACGTCCATTGAACAATTTTTTATGACAGAAGATATCTCAAAACGTGTAAAAACAGATCCAATAATCAAAAAAGCATACTGTTTTACATTTCAATATGCACTGGCACATGTATGGCAATCTGCTGGCGTCAAAGTTGCGGCTGTTTTTGGAAACGATGATGCTCTCTACACTGCTGCCTGTGTTGCAAAGGTAATGAGTATTGAGACAGCAGCAAAACTGATAACCGGAAAAGTAGAGAGTATCTCTTCCACTGATTTTACATCACCTGCATGTCGCTTTTTATCCCCTGTCGATGGAGAACCTGTATCGAAAAAGAATTTAAATTCCTATGATTGGTGGAAACAAATACCGGCTTCAAAAGTAGATCATTCAACAGTTGAAAACGCTCTCAAAAGCCAGGGCTATGGTTTTATTATGAAAGTTGGAACGCAATTTGTTGATTGGAAAGCCATTCTCAAAAATTTGGCCATTTTATATTGTGGTGGTTATGCTATCCAATGGGAAAATATTATACCTGATCATCAATGCAAAAAAGTAATACTTCCCACTTACTCTTTTGAAAGAAAACGTTATTGGATTACTCCAAAAGAACCTGATATCCAATTAAAAGTAGAAGATTTAAATGAAAACCCTTTAGAAGGTACAAGAATAGAATCTCTTTTTGTAAAGGATAAAATCGAATATTGCTGGCTTCTCAATATAAAGAATCTACCGAAACTTTTAGAAACGCACAGAGTTATTCATGTGGGATTCTGGTCAGAAATGTTTCATTCTGCAATAAATAACTGTTTTAAAACAAATAGTTATTTAATTAATAAAATAGAATTTACATCGGCATGTATTGTTTCAGATACTGAATCTAAAAAAATACAATTGAGTTTTACACCAGATCAAGAAAGCAAAGAAATTTCATTTGTTTTTTATAGTAAAGATGAATCTTCGGAACAATGGGATTCCAATGTTAAAGGGACAGTCTCAATCAATTCTGCCATCTATCTTCCCGAATCAAAGCCTTTTAATACAATTAAGAAAAATTGCGTTGATACTTATCCAAAAGAAATTTTTTATCAAATGATGAGTGGAAGAGGCATTGTTCTTGGCAAAGGGGTTCAATTGATTGAAGAAGTTTTTCGAAAAGATTGTGAAGCCTTTGCACGTATCAGTTTCCCTTCTGGTTCTAACAAAAGTATGCTTTATAAAACAGGTGTTTATCCCGGTGTCATTGATGCCTGTTCACAATTATTTCATGCTGCCTTACCTGACAGTGTTCCACCAGATATGAGATATATGGTGATCAGTTGGGAAAACTTTGCATTTAGCAATATCAGCAATTATAAAGAATTGTGGTGTCATATTACGATTCATGAAAGTAATGATTACAGTGATTCCATTTCAGGCACATTTACGCTTTTAGATGAAAATGAGAATATCATTTGTTTTGCACGAAAAAATGTAATGAAAGGCATTAGCGATGAGATGATTAAAGCCATGCAAGAAGCTGTCGAGTTTAAGGAAGAATTGGATAACGAACTTATGAAAAAGCTGGAACCAGCTTCTTCTGATGAAAAAAAGAAAATCCTTTCAAGTTATTTTCAAAAAATCATGTCCGATATTTTAGGCATGCCTGTTTCTGAACTCAGTACCAAAGAACCATTAAGAAATATTGGTATTGATTCCATGGCAGGTTTAAGATTTAAAACTGCCATTTTATCTACAGCAGGAATTGATATTCCTATGGAAGATATAATAGAGGGCCTCAGTATTGAGAGATTATCTGAAATTGCCACACAATCCATACGTGGACACATTCTTGAAAAAAATGAAATAATAAGAAATCAGAAAAGTAAAACAGATCACCAGTTATGGTTTTACAATCGAAAGCAAAATTCAAAAGCAAAATTCAGATTATTTTGTTTTCCTTATGGAATCGCAGGGGCATCAATTTATTCTGGCTGGCAGGGTTTACTTCCTGATGATGTAGAAGTTTGCCCTGTCCAACTTCCTGGCAGGGAGAACAGGATAAAAGAAACATCTCCTGATAATATCGACGATATCACTGATCTTTTAGTCAATGTTTTTCAAGAAGAAACCGATTTACCTTTTGCATTGTATGGACATAGCGCCGGTGCCTTGCTTGCTTTTACCCTGGCGCATCGCCTGATTGAATCAGGATCACCACCCGCATGTATTTTTCCCGCAGCTTTTACATCTCCAACAATTTTTAATCCTGTACTTAAGGATTTCCTTAGCTGGTGGAAATCTGAAGGTATTGATGGCGTGCCAGGTCTTGATGATTTAAAAGGACGCTTTTTTGAAGGGTTTAAAGATCGATGGCTTCCTTTTATTCAGGAAATTCCATCTGAGAGTCTTGTCCCTGATGAAGGCGTTAAAAATTCTGATGATGAATTTTTTAAGGTGTTTCTACCTGACATTCATTGTACCTTTAAAATATTAGAAAGCTATTTTTGCAGTGATCGCAAAAAAGAAACGCCTGTTAATATCCCGATAATTGCTTTTCATGGTAAAAACGATCAGGCGGTCACATTAAGTGGTATGAAAGCGTGGAAAAAATTATCAACGTCTGAATTTAAACTGCATACCTTAGATGGGGACCATCTGTTCTTAACCGATGATCAGTCATCAAAGCAACTGATAGAAATTATAAGTGAAAGCCTTTCACATATACTTTTATAACTAATTAGGAGAACTTTATGAGCGAATTAAATAATAATCAATCGAATAACAACAATTTTCCAGTCGAGTGGAAAAATCCAAGAGATGCAGATAATTTTTGGGTAATGGATCTCAGTCACTATCCAAAACCCATTACCCCTCTTGACTATTCTTTTCTGGTAACAAAAATGTTTGACGCAACAGCAAAAGTTCAGGAAGAAGAGGGATATCCAGGAAGCGTATATTGCCTCCACATCAATACCTATCTTTATATTTCAAGTAGTTATAAATGTGAAATTGATCAGGCAGAGGCACTACTAAAGCCCTATTATGAGAAAATGGATCAAGTGATTCGTGATATGGACAAATTATGGGAGAATGACTGGTTACCCAAACTAAAGGAACATATAGCGTTTTGGAATAATTTTGATCTAAAAAAAGCATCTGAACAAAAACTTCTTGAACATCTTATTGAAACAGTAGAAAGATTAGAAGAATCACAAAAAATTCATGCCAGACTTCTCACGCCAGTCATGCTCTCAATGTACTATTTTAATCAAATGTACCATGATTTATTTCCAGATTCTGATAGAACAGAAGCATATGAACTTCTCACTGGTTTTGAAACTGAATTTACAAAAAGTGATCAGCAAATATGGAATTTAAGTCGTCAAGCAATCCAATCCGCCAAAATTAAAAAAGTATTGACTGACACTGATTCTGCTAATGTTTTCAACAGATTGAGCGAATCTTCAGAAGGTAAAATATTTTTAACTGACTTAAATAAATATTTGCAAGAATATGGAAAGCAAACTGACAATGCATTATTGAGCAAACCTTTTTTTATAGAAGATCCCAAACCTGTTATCAAAACATTGCAACATTATGTTAATCAGCCAGAGCATGAAGATCCATCCATTCAATTAAAAAAAGCAATTGAGCAAAGTGAAAAACGAGAAGCTGAAATAAGAAAAAAACTCAGCAGATATCCAAATCCAATCGTCAAGAAGTTTGAATCAACGCTTAAAGCTGCTCGAACAGGTTCAATGATCATGACAAATCATACGCACTGGCTTGACAATCAGACCACCTGTGAAGCCCGACTTGTTATACTCGAAATTGGACACAGGTTAGCAAAAGCAGGTGCTATAAAGGAACGAGATGATGTTTTTTATCTCAGGCTTGAAGAATTACAAGAAATCCTGAAACAATTCCCAGAAGTAACAATTCATTCAAAAACAATTGATGAACGTCGAAATATGGAAAATAGATTTGCAAAAATTCAACCGCCCCCCTTTCTGGGTATACCACCCACAAAATTTCCTAATGATCCTATTTTGTTTGCATTTATGGAGGTCACAGGCACTCCTGAACCCCCATCGCCAGATCTTCCTAAAAATCAAATTAAAGGAAAACCGGCATCATCTGGGAAAGTTAAAGGTATTGCCAGAGTCATACATGACTTATCTGAAGCGAATAAATTAAATCCAGGTGACATTCTGATTACAGACTTTACGTTACCCCCCTGGACAACCCTGTTTGCAAGAATTTCTGCTGTTGTTACCAATAGTGGTGGCATGCTCAGTCATAGTGCAATTGTCGCGCGTGAATTTAGAATTCCAGCAATTGTTGGAACTGGCATTGCAACATCTGTTATTAAAGATGGCCAAACTATTGAAGTTGATGGCGACAATGGTGTTGTGAATATTATTGAGACATCTTGAGGAGAACATTTATATATGAATCAGTCAAAAAAAACAGGGGTTAAAGGAAAAAGAATCAGCAGAAGTTATTGTCAATCCATAATAGCAGAACCTGAAAAGGTATTTTATCTGCTTTGCCCATCAAAACATGCCATTTGGCATGAATTTGAAGGATATGAAACCCATTTGATTTATTCTGAAACTGATTTTTTAGAACATGGATGCGTATTTAGCACCCACAAAACGACACCCAAAGGAACAGAGGAAACAATATGGATTACGACAAAATACGATAAAGATAATCATGTGATTGAACATGTTCGTTTTACTCCTGACTCAAGAGTTTGTATTGTAAATATTTCTGTGCAACCAGGAGATAATAGAACATCAAAAGTTAATATTACCTATACCTATACCTCAATTTCCGAAAAAGGAAATCAATTTATTGATAGTTTTACAGAACCAGCTTTTCTTGGCGTTGTAAAGTTTTGGGAAGAATCCATGAATTATTATTTGAAAAAAGGTAAAAAACTAAAATTTTCGGATTTTTTGAATACAAATAAAAGCAATTTAATTCTATCAGGAGATGATGAATGAATAAAAGCGATATTTTTGAACTTATTGTTCAACAAACCATTCACGTCATACCAGAACTGAAAAATCATACTTTTCAACTGGAAGACAAGTTTAAAGATATTGGTGCGAACTCCTTGGAGCGAACAGAAATACTTGACTTAACGTTGGATTCTTTATCGCTTCAGGTTTCTCGTGTTAAAATTTTTGGCGCAAAAACCATTGGTGAATTGGTGGAAGTTTTATATGAACATGCAAAAGAATAGCATTCGCAATTGATCTTTTTCAGTGTTAACCAATTGAAAAGATATGAGACGTTCAATTTATTTTTTTTGGTAATATATGATCAAAGAGAGGAAAAAGAATGATTCCAGTAGGAATAGAAGCAATGAATGTTTTTGGCGGAATCGCATACCTTGATGTTGAATCTCTGGCCAAACATCGTAAATTAGATATTCAACGTTTTGAAAATTTGATGATGAAAGAAAAAACTGTCGCTTTACCCTATGAAGACCCTGTATCTTTTGGGGTTAATGCTGCAAAGCCAATTATTGATTCTCTTTCAGATGAAGAAAAAAATCGGATTGAATTATTAATAACAGGGTCGGAATCTGGGATTGATTTCGGGAAATCAATGAGTACGTATATTCATGATTATCTCGGACTAAACAGAAATTGTCGTTTGTTTGAACTTAAAAATGCCTGCTATTCTGGCACTGCTGGATTTCAAATGGGAATAAATTTTATTTTATCTCAGACATCTCCTGGTGCTAAAGCGCTGGTCATTACAAGTGATATATCAAGATTTATGATTAATGAAGGTGAAGAAGCAGCCGCTAAAGACTGGTCTTTTGCTGAACCAAGTGCTGGAGCAGGAGCGATTGCCATGTTAATTGGAGAATCCCCTTGTCTGTTTCAAGCTGATGTTGGTGCATGCGGTTACTATGGTTATGAAGTTATGGATACATGCAGACCTGCACCAGATTCTGAAGCTGGGGATGCGGATTTATCGTTAATGTCCTACCTTGACTGCTGTGAACAATCGTTTATGGAGTACTGTAATCGCGTGAGCAATGTAGACTATCGTACAACATTTGATTATCTTACCTTTCACACCCCTTTTGGCGGGATGGTGAAGGGCGCCCATCGCAATATGATGAGAAAAATCCTGAAAGCCGATGCATCAGAGACAGAAACTGATTTCAACAGACGCGTTCTGCCTGGTTTGAATTATTGTCAACGAGTTGGTAATATTATGGGAGGAACTGTTTTTCTTTCCCTTGCCAGCACAATAGACAATGGGGTGTTTGATATGGCAAAGCGGATTGGTTGTTTTTCTTATGGCTCTGGGTGTTGTTCGGAGTTTTATAGTGGAATAGTTGTTCCTGGTGGACAACAAATTTTAAAAGACCTTGAAATTAATAAACAATTAAATAAGCGCTACCAGTTATCCATGGATGAATATGAAGCACTACTAAGCGGTAGTGGAGCTGTTAAATTCGGCACCAAAAATGCACAATTAAATTTTGATCTAATTCCAGGGATATCGCTTTCCGAGCAGGGAAAAAAACGATTATTTTTGGAAAAAATTAATGATTATCATCGAAAATACAGGTGGATTTAATGCCGTATGAACATATAAACGTTCGCTTTGATCAGCAAATTTGTTTTTTGCAATTTAATAGGCCTGATGCAGATAATACGATGAATAAACGTATGATTGATGAATGCAGCCAGGTTTTAGCTCTCTGTGAAGAATCTGCAACTGTTATTGTTTTTGAGGGTTTAGCGAAAATTTTTTGTATGGGTGGTGATTTTTCAGAAGTACATCAAAAATTGAAATCTAAAGAAAAAATTGAGCCAAATCCAGAACCATTGTACAATCTATGGTTACAATTAACAACCGGGCCATTCATCACAATTTCCCATGTCAGAGGAAAAGCAAATGCAGGAGGAATCGGATTCGTTGCGGCATCGGATATTGCTCTGGCAAATGATAGTGCTGTTTTTAGTCTTTCAGAATTATTATTTGGGCTTTTTCCAGCCTGTGTTATTCCATTTTTAATTCGACGTATGGGATTTCAAAAAGCAAATTATTTAACGCTCACGACAAGTCCTGTTTCTGTTCAACAAGCATATGATTGGGGATTAATTGATGCTTATGATAGCAACAGTGAATTATTACTTAGAAAACATTTACTACGCCTCAGGCGCTTTTCCAAAACAGCGATATCAAGATATAAAAAATATATGAGCAGTATATATGATTTGCCACATAAACTGAAACTTGAGGCGATAAAAGCCAATAAAGAAATTTTTTCGGATATGCGCAATCTTGAAGGAATACTTCGATATGTTGAAGAAGGTAAATTTCCATGGGAAAAATAGATGAGAAAGATCAAATATAGATGGAGATTATAGAATGACACACTCTGTTGTAAAATTCCAGATAATTGAAGAAAGTATTGTTTTGCTAACAATGGAAGACAGAATCCATAAAAATACATTTTCCGAAGATTTAACCCTGGGGCTTAAAAAATCTTTTAAAATAATAGATCAAAACTCGGAATATAAGGCAGTCATTATGACTGGTTATGACAGTTATTTTTGTTCTGGAGGAACGCAAAAAGGTTTGTTAGAGATATGTGATGGTAAATCACAATTTACAGATTCAAATTTATATAGTCTTCCACTGGAATGCAAAATTCCTGTAATTTCAGCAATGCAAGGACATGCCATAGGAGGCGGATTCGCTTTTGGGTTATCTGCGGACTTTATCATTTTGAGCAAAGAAAGTGTTTATACAACAAATTTTATGAAATATGGTTTTACGCCTGGTATGGGATCAACACTGATATTAACTGAGAAATTAGGCATAAGCCTGGCCGAGGAACTTTTGTTTACAGCAAATAACTATAGAGGAGCGGAACTGGAGAAGCGCGGAATTCCATTTACTGTACATCCAAGAAAAGATGTCATGCCTTATGCCCTTGAATTGGCACGACAACTTGCTGATAAACCAAGAATTTCCTTAATCACATTAAAAGATCACCTTGTTGCATCTTTGCGAGAAAAACTTCCCAAAACCATCGAAAAAGAACTCGCAATGCATGAAAAAACATTTCACCTTCCTGAAGTAAAAGGACGAATTAAAAATTCTTTTGGGGGGTAAGGGGATTACAAGGATTGAGCGACATTTCTTATACCCAATTTGTTTCAAAAAAGATAATCGGATAATCGATTTATAAAAAAACATTGCATTCTATTTGAAAGTGTTAGATAATAAGAATTGGGTATCAAAGGTGTGAACTGGAATATGAAGTATGCCAGAATATCATGTTAAACTTAGCTTGAATTGTAATGTTAAGGTGACCAAACTTATTTCAATTGATGCCTCATATGAAATTGAACGTGACAACACATCAGAACGTCAGAACCTTAAGAAAGAGGATAGAGCATTATCTCTTGGGATTAAGTTAAGTTTTTAACAAGGGATTATTTAACTATAATTAAAAGGAAAGAACAATGTCAGAAGAAACTCAAGAAAGTAAAACACAGGATATGGAAACATCAGCTTCTTTGACTGAAGAAGCGGCTGAAGATGTTTCTAAAGAAACAATCGACAAATTAATCCGAAACCATGTTTATGGTTCGATGGCTGTCGGTTTAGTTCCAATTCCCATGGTTGATTTTATTGGTGTAACAGGCATACAAATCAACATGGTCAGGAAGATTGCGAAACTTTATGATATCCCCTTTTCCAGAGAAACAGCAAAGAATATCATCATTTCATTGGTTGGTGGTACTGTTCCGGCAGTCACATCATTCCCAATTGCCAGTGCAGTTAAAGCGATTCCGATTGTCGGCTATAGCCTTGGCGCTGTCAGTATGCCAGTGATATCGGGGGCATCAACCTATGCAGTCGGAAAAGTTTTTTATCGTCATTTTGCTTCAGGCGGCACATTTCTTACTTTTGATGTTGAAAAGGCAAAAGCGTATTATGCAGATATGTTTCAAAAAGGGAAAAATGTTTCTCAAACCCTGCAACCCCAGCCAGCATAATAATTCTTTTGTCATATCACGTGCGCGATACGCTTCTTTTAAAAAAGGTTCGGGGGAATTGTCTCGAACCTTTTTTATTTGACTAAAAAAACCTGTGAAATTAAAAGGTTTCTATGAAAATCAAAATGATTGATTTTTTCGCAATGGAAATAACTTCACTGCGATTATCTATCATATATACGACGATTCTTTCAGGATGTTGCTATGGGGTCCTGATATTTATTATCAATAATGCTGCAAATATCGTATTTAAGGACATCAGTGTCGAATTATACATGATTGGCTTATATGCTAGTATTTGCATTGTCTTTTATGCCTGTCATAAGTTTGCATTATTCAATTCTATTCATTTAGCCACCGAAGTTATTGGATTGGTACGTTTACGCATTCTTGATAAATTACGACATTCGGAATTGTTATTTGTTGAAAAAAAAGGATATTCCAATATTCATATGCGTCTGACTCAGGATTTTAATACGATTTTTCATTCGGTTCCGGTATTGTTTGCTGCTGTAGAAGATCTGGTTACTGTTATTGTTATTTACATTTATATTGCAATCATTTCTTTTGAAGCCTTTGTTGTGGTTATATTCTTTTTAGTCGCCTCTATCATGTATTTTTACGCAAAATATTTCCTGATTCAAAATGAAATGATGCAGTCCGGAATAAAAGAAACAGAATTTTTTGGATTGATGAACGATGTTGTTAAAGGGTTTAAACAAATCAAAATGCATGTTCAAAAAAACGAAGATTTATTTAACGATATTGTTTCTGTGTCAAAAGAATCAGAAAAGTATAAAACAAGGGGGTTGATCACATACAGAGAACATACAATGACAATGATGATCTTTCACTTTATGATGTATGCAACCTTATTATTTGTCATGCCGATCTACTTTGACGTTCTTCGCGTTTCCATACTGAAAATTTTCGCAGCCTTATTGTTTGCCCAGGGTCCTCTAGAAATGGTATTCAGATCCTTTGCAACCATTGCGATGACAAATGTGGCAGTAAAAAATTTGCAAGACCTTGAAGAAAGCTTAGACCAAAACAATCATGCCATCATTGAACAAGAACCTGTTATCGATTTTCAGAAAATTTCGCTTCAATCAATATTATTTCAGTATAAAGATTCACAGGGGGATATTACGTTTCAATCCGGCCCAATTGATCTGACAATTCATAAACAAGACGTCATCTTTATTGTTGGCGGTAATGGCAGTGGCAAATCTACCCTGCTAAAACTATTGACTGGCCTATATCCAAGCCTGCCGCCCGGACAAATTGTTATAGACGATAAACCCATAAGGTCACAAACACTCTCTTCCTATCGACAGTTATTTTCTATTATCTTTACAGACTATTATCTCTTTAAAAAATTGTATGGGCTTGAGTCTGTAGATGAACATACTGTGGTATCGATGCTTAAAAAAATGCTGCTTCATCGAAAAACGCAATTTTCACAAAATCAGTTTACCAATACAGATTTGTCAACAGGCCAGCGAAAACGACTTGCGTGTATTGAAGCCTTGCTTGAAGACAAGCCTATCTATGTTTTTGATGAATGGACTGCAGATCAGGATCCTGAATTTCGAAAATTTTTGTATGATACAATTCTTCAGGATCTTAAAAATGCCGGTAAGACAGTGATCATTGTAACCCATGATGATCGTTACTTTCATTATGCAGATACTGTCATTACCATGGAAAATGGAAAGATTAAGAAAAAATGAAAATCAAGCTTGTTCAATTTTTTTCCAGTGAATCCACTGTTTCAAAACAAAGTATTGTATTGCTAATCATCATTTCAGGACTATTTGCGGGTTTGTTCTTATTTGTCATTAATAATGCGGCTTATGCGATTTACAACAATATCCATAACGAATTTCCATATATGTTACAGTTTTCCATTGTCGTTGCCATTATGTATATCACAAAAAAAGAAGCCTTTAACCGATCGATTCTGGTCACAGAAGAGTTGATCCGCAAACTCCGCGTTCGGTTAGTAGACAAGATCAGACATACCGAATTACGCTTTATTGAACAAAATGGGTCATCAGAAATTTTTAATCGTCTCACCCAAGATATCAATACCCTGTCCCAATCCCTTCCGGTGTTTGTTATTTCTCTGGATGCTTTGTTTACGATAACCGGGGTGTTTATTTATTGTTCGTTTCTATCTTTTTCCAGTTTTTTATGCATGATTATTTTTGTGTTCATATCATTATTATTTTTCTTCTCAAAATACATAGAAACCAAAAATCAATTGTCAATAGCAGATAAGGAAGAACGCAATTATTTTGAAACCATCAATGGCCTGCTTGTTGGTTTTAAGCAGATTAAAGTGAACCATAACAGAAATCAAAGTTTATTTAATGACCTGAAAGGCATGACTGATAAGACAAAATCGTTGAAAGCCAAAGGCATCTTTAATTTGTTATTGGTCACTTTATATACAGATATCCTGTACTTTGTTATGCTGGGCGCATTTATATTTTTTCTGCCGCTTTTGTTTGAGTCTAATAAAATGATACTTCCCAAATTAATTACAGCCGTATTGTTTATTTATTCACCCTTATCCATGATTTATAAATTTGCCCCACATATTGTTATGTCTAACCTTGCTGTTGAAAGATTAGAAAGGCTTGAAAAACAACTGGATAACAATATGCAATATGATGAATATCCCACAACATTACCCAAAGATTTTCAACAGATTTCATTATCCGCTGTTGTTTTTCATTACATGGATAAAGACAATCAATCCACCTTTACATTAGGCCCACTCGATATGACAATTCATCAAGGAGAAGTCGTTTTTATTGCCGGGGGAAATGGCAGTGGTAAATCGACGCTGTTAAAACTGCTAACAGGTTTATATGAGACCAATGCATCCGGTAAAATACGTTTAAATGATGAAGATATTACAGAAAAGACGTTACCCATGTACCGACAGTTGTTTTCGATTATTTTTACAGATTATCATTTGTTTAAAAAATTATATGGTATAGAAAAGGTTGACCCCAATAGGATTAACGATTTGCTAAAAGAAGTGGCCCTGGAAAAAAAGACGCAATTTAAGGAACAAGAATTTACAAATATTGATTTATCAACCGGTCAAAAAAAGCGATTGGCCTATGTTGTTTCTATTTTGGAAGACAGACCCATTTATGTTTTTGATGAATGGGCAGCAGATCAGGATCCTGAATTCAGAGAATATTTTTATACAACGATCATTGCGGACTTAAAAAAGATTGGTAAAACGATCATTGCGGTTACCCATGATGATCGTTATTTTGATTATGCGGATCGGTTGATTAAAATGGATAATGGGATAATAGAAGAGAAATAAATTAAAATATCATAGACGCAACAATTATGAACCTTTTATGATAATATCGAAGTAAATAAAATGGAATTGAACATGTTTCAACATAATCAAACAATTAAAAAAAAATAAATTTTATGGTTAGGCGAACCATCATGCAATGATGTTTTAACTGTTGGCGCAAAAGCAGCAAACCTCAGCCAGATGATTGAAAAATATACCATACCCCCTGGCTTTTCAGTTGCATCATCATTTTTTAAAGGCTTTGACAGGCCTGCTGATTTTGTCAGAATGAAATATGAATTGTCTCCCATCATTGCAGATGCATATCAAAGACTGGAAGAAAAATGTCAATTAAAAGAACCATCTGTTGCTGTTCGATCTTCCGCAATTGATGAAGACAATCCCAACGCTTCTTTTGCCGGTCAATTCAAAACATATTTGAATGTCAAAGGGTGTAACAATGTCATTCAAGCGATCATTCATTGTTATCAATCTGCATTTTCTGAACGTGTATCAACATATCGTTCCCATAAAGAGATGATATCAGATAATGCCATGTCAGTGTTTGTACAGCAGCTGGTTGCGGCAGACATGTCAAGTGTTGTTTTCAGCAAAAATCCGGTGACTGGTGATGCCAATGAAATAATCATCAATGCCAACTGGGGACTTGGCGAAAGCATTGTTAATGGTAAAGTGACACCGGATACCTATGTTATCAATAAACATGATCTTTCAATCAAGCAAAAATTGATTTCAAAAAAGTCAACCATGTGCATTCTTTGTTCTGAAAATGGTATCAGTGATGTTGATATTCCAAAGGTGATGGCTGATACGCCAGTGTTGACAGATCAACAAATGATTCACTTTGAGAGATGCAATACCGGCAAGTAAGCAGGCCGCAGCCTATGCAATACAATCAGGTTATTCGGATATTACCATTGATTGTCATGTTTGCACCTTTTACTGATGAGCATGTGATCAATCAATTATCAGTCAATGAATCAATTAATGGCATTAATATTCATGTTGTAGTGATTGGACAGGGTTAATATCAGGATCATTCCCAAACAGCAGGCAGGTCAATCTCAAATAGATCAACCGCCTGGAGTTGAAACTCCTGGCTATTTTCTTATATCCCTTTTTGAACAAGCGGTGAAAACGCTCATAATGTGATTGGAGTATCCCATTATGCAAAACTTGAGTGAAAAGATTGGGAATCCTGCCTTCTTTATTTACGGCAGAAAGAAAGAATTAAATATGTATGTTCATCAGGTTTTTAATAAATACATATAAATTTACTTAACCCTATCTTTTAAGATATTTCCTCTTAAAAATGCCCACATGCCTCTTCAATATATACATTAACAAGAGATGAAATTATATATGATTTTAGTGAAATCACACTTGAATCAGCTGCTTTTCAATATAAAGGCAAAAACAATGAACCACTATTAACACCGGGCCCTTCAATTTAAATTTAATTATATGAAAGGGTGAAGTTCTGTTCATCATAGATGGAAATGGTCGTGGTAAATATTCGAAAATCAAAAGTCAATGGGTTACATACTTGATTTTATTCGTTGACTTAGCTATAAATTTTTGATTAATTAAAAAGAATGATTATCGTTTTTCTTTGATAATTTTTAGATTATGGAAGAATAGACCACATTTTTTAATTTTTTTGAAACATTTTGGAGGAATTATGAAAAAAATATCAATTGTAATGGCAACGATGTGCATCCTGAGTTTCTCAATTTGCACATTTGCAGAGCAGAATTTTTCAGAAAAAATTGCAGGTACATATTTAATAACTGAAAAATCTGGAAACCAAAGAATCTGGACATTTTTTCAGGATGGTAATTTTCTCAGTACAAGTTCAGTACAAAAAAAGTTTGGTTTTAGCGATCAACAGGGAATCTGGACAAAAAAAGGAAACAATGAAGTTCAAGGGGTTATGCTTGCTTTTGGATTTGATAAACAAAATAATCTATCCTATACAGCTCGTATCACTGCAACAATTAAATTTGACCTGGATGTACAAACACTGGAAGGCCAGTATTCTCTCAGAAAGTACGAAGCGCCAGAAAATCCAATGAAATCAGAAACGGATACTTCAAAGCCTATCATTGTCTCTTTTAAAGGTCAACGATTACTACACAATCAATAATAATAGAAGTGGATCGCCTTTTAATTTTCAACGTTCTTTACAAAAAACTTCAGGGTGAATTTAATCAGTACAAATGAGAATTTTCTGAATATATGTAATTATCAACTGCCTGAGACATCGCGCATTCAAACAAAACGATTTTTATGTGGCTTTGATAAACAATTTACCTGATGATTTCAGGTTTGTGGACTATGAATCCATATGGTCTTACAGTGCGTCACCGGTGCATAAAAAAGACCTTCAAGTGGATATTCTCGCAAAAGCAGTTGGGGACGATTATTCTTTGATTGGAGAGGTTAAAAATAGAAAAGCAAAGTTTTCTGTAAAAGAGGCAAAGATATTTTTAGCAAAAGCGTTGGAAGTCCAACAACTGGAGAATGTCAGCAAGGCATTATTTTTTGTTTTTTCGGCAGGTGGATTTTTTCAGAATACCATTCAATTCTTAAAAGAGAACAAGATAGCCTGGAGTGATGATAAAAATTTTTTGGAATTATAAGGAATGCTCGAAAAATCAGTCCCCTATTTATTGGAGTCCCAAATTTTTAGATTTGGGAGGCAAAACGTAAATCTAAAGATTTGGGACTCCAGCCAAAAAGGGAAACTTAAAAATAAAAGGAGGTTAAATGATAGCATATATATTCCCCGGACAGGGTTCACAGAAAAAAGGAGTTGAAGGGACTGAACTTGAAAATTGGAAAAACAGGCATGTGGATACGATTGGTTTAAAAATGATGGTTGATGCTGCCTTGTTTTTGAATCAACATTATCAGGAAATGAAAATCTGAATGCAGGCATATCTTCGCTGGAAGATGATTGGTCAGCTTAAAATGTGATTCAGACAGGCAAAGGCGAAAATTTCATCAATCTTTTTTGAAATTATGTACCAAGAAAAAAACTGATTGAAAAATGAATTCAATCTCTTATTGGTGACTCTGAAGATGCGGGACACTTTTTCACCCTCTGGGGCGCACGTCAAACCGGAAAAACATGGTTTGTAGAACAGTGTGTTCAATCCATTCGCAAGCAATATATGGATCAAGTCAAGATTATGAAGTGAGAATGTTGACGTAAAATAGGAGATATAGTTTTGAACAGTTTCTAAACCAACCTACAAAAGATGAAAACTTGAACATCCATCGAAAAAAACATTGTATTTTATCTATATTTATATTATCTTTTATAAAATGTAGGGATACAATAGGATACAATAGGATACAATAAAAACGTAAAAACTATTATTACCCAAATCTAAAGATGTAAACTCCAGTCGGTCAAAATGGACAGCGTGTAATCCTGGTTCAAAAAAAATGTGGAGCTAATTGTATGCACCGGAAATTTTGGTTACATTTGAATAAAATAAAGGAGCCTTAAAATGCCAGTTTTGCAAAGACAGTTTGATTTTGCATTATTTGAAAAATTTGCGCAATCCGGACTTGTGCAAGATAACTATCGACATGGTAAGCCTGGATTACAATTGAAGCGGTATAAGGACAACTCTGTTGAACACGTTGAAACAGATCATGATTTTAGTTTGGAGGGAAAACAAGTTTCTGAAGAAGAATACTGGGAAAAATACTATAGTGACACCCCTTATGAATGGAATAATGGTGTACTGGAGGTAAAACCATTGAGTGATTTCAAAAGTAATTTATTGAGAATCTGGTTTGAAGCTTTACTGCACGAATATCGAAATATTCAAAAAAATTTCCAGGAAATCGCTTGTCAAATTGGATTTAAAATGACCTTGAAAAAAGGCAATAAAGTCAGAAAACCCGATATTGGATTTGTTGGGCCACAATCTTTGCAAATGGAAGGGGACGACTGTACCTACAAAGGAATATTCGATCTTTGTGTAGAATTTTTGTCTGATAGCAGGCACTCGGAGGTTATTCGAGATACAGAACAAAAATTTCAAGAATATGAAGAAGCAGGGGTCAAAGAATATTTCATTTTGGATAGAAATAAAAAACATACTGCTTTCTATCGTTTAAAAAATGGTCACTATGTAAAATTGAATCCAGAAAATGGTGTAATTCAATCGAAAGTTTTGAAAGGATTTCAATTTAGAATTGATCATTTATACACAAGACCCGATTTAGAAGATTTGATTGAAGATCCAGTTTATAGACATTATGTGAAACTAGATACCAAAAGAGCTAATGTTGAAAAGATGCGGGCGGATCAAAACGAAAAACTTCTTGAAGATGAGAAAAAACGTGTTGAGGAAAAAGAAAAACTTCTTGAATTATATCGAAAAAAACTTTTAGAGCTTGGCGTCGTTTTATAGTTTTGGATATAATTAGAACAATTTCATTTGGCTGTTTTTCCATCTATTTGTTATTTTTTGGACGCACCTATCCTATCATTACCATTTCAGGTTGTTTTACTGGTCTGTATTAACTGTATCTTTTACTCAGCTTCAACTAGCTTCATACCGAAGAATGCTGCTTTTCGTTGCAAATTTTTCAAATTCCGACTTCTATATTCTTCTAAATACTTGGTTTCACCTGGATCTTTGTATTCCGTTTTGTTTTTTAGCATATTGTATATTATTTTTGCCAGTTTTTGTGCTGTTGCCTTATGAGCTTTTTCAAGACAGTTCAATTGTTGCGACACTGTCGCAACAATTGAGTTTATCATAAAAAACAAAGGAAGTAATCGTTTTTTCTGAACGCGTAACGACATATCGATCCCACAAAAAAATGATATCAGATAATGCCATGTCAGTTTTTGTGCAGCACGCCTTGAAACTGATTTTCATATGAATGTTGATATTGAATGTGCCTGGAAAGCGGATCAGTTGTTTCGTCTTCAATGCAGGCCGATAACGACTGACAAGTAAGTAATCGATCATAAGTTTTCGGGTATAATAAAAAAGGTCTGATTGAGAATCCTATTGTTTTGAGAACACAGATTGATCAATGGGGGAATGGATTGAAACTTATTGCCAATGAACTCAAACATTATGATAGTATATATTTTTGTATAAAAACATTGACTAAGGAGATTCTTTATAGTGAAAAATGATCATTTATTGCGTGTAACGCTTGTCTATTTACCGGCAGCAGATCCTTCAATACCAGCCAGTACATTAGCATTATTGAAAGCCATTTTAGACAGAGAAAAATCTTTTCATGTGAATATTCGTGATATAAATGTTGAAACCTTTGACAGCTTGCTTCGTTCGGAATC
>Ga0272440_1000084_pt1 | contig 73839 bp, 56 predicted proteins | sample SSMMMBAug17_FD_192440 | JGI IMG/M metagenome (GOLD analysis project Ga0272440, IMG submission 192440) | Marine sediment archaeal communities from Little Sippewissett salt marsh, Falmouth, MA, United States - SSM-MMB-Aug17 | ecosystem: Environmental > Aquatic > Marine > Wetlands > Sediment ... | reverse complement strand
TACTAAATTGTTTGTTTTTTTTCAAAAAAAGGTATATCAATTATTGTCTGGCAATACATAAACAGATTGATTGTATCAAATATTTATTTCGTTTCAGGTTATTGAAAGCAGGTTCGCAAAATTTGCGTCAGCTAACAAACTGTTTGTACTGTAACTTTTGGCTTTGCTGTCACAAATTTTGCAGTTAGCAAGCTCACTTATTCATAATTGATCGTGGGTCTGTTTTATAATTTAAGTTGCTAATGCTTGCTCCAATTGATTATTTCTTGTAATTATTGGTCACATTCGGTAGTTGCTTTTTATATTTCGTATATGAACAATCTCGGTAACTTGAAGAAGGGTATGATAATAAGTTTAGCTACTAACTTTTGTACATATAATTCAATATGTTATATAAGAATAGCGTAATACAATATCTGTGTTAAGCGGACACCAAAAGCAGTGCGGCTTTTATATAATTGTTTTTCGGGGTGGCATTCTGTAATTACATCAAAGTAAAACTTTTTTGCTTTTGGAACAGGTTACACCTGTTCAGTAAGCGATCATAAGTTTTCGGGTAGATAAAAGTATAGCCTTCCGGGCTTTCCACCACCTGGTATTGAAAAATTTCGGTTCCAGCACGACCGCCTGGGGTTTCAACCCGGTTTCAACCCCAGGCGGTCGAACATCTTCAGTTGGACGAACTTTTTTCTACCCGAAAACTTATGACCACTTACTTACGCCCATTTGAAAAACATAGTTAAATCAACAACTAAGGAATGCTCGAAAAATAAAATCCCCATTTCAAAATGATTGAATTAAACAGTAAGCATATATGAACCAAAATGTTCTTTCTGTTTTTTGAACCATGATTACACTGAAGAAGATGAAGAAGATGGATTTAAAGTATCTTTATTTCATTTTATTCATCTTCTTCAGTGTAATCATGGTTCAGAAACGAATCAACGAATATTGAATAATGGGGAACTTATTTTTAGAGCTTTCCTAAAAAAACGCCCAAAACAATGCGATTTTGGAAATCAAGTTATTTTTTTACCATGAAGGTATTACTGGTTCAACCCCCCATACACGATTTTTACCTGACCCAAAAAAGAACAATACCTTATGGCCTTGCCTGCATTGCAGCGAGCCTCGAATCTGAGGGGTTTACAACAGAAATCTTTGATGCTCTGGCCACGCATAAATCCAAACCCATTCCCTGGCCTGATTCAATGAAATACCTTCATGAGTATTATGGTCGAAATGATGGTTCTCCATTTGCGCTGTTTCATCAATTTAGACATTTTGGATATAGTTTTCAACATATTGGCAAAGTTGCACGAGAATCCGGTGCCTTTTTAATCGGGATATCATCGTTGTTTACTGCGTATAGTGATCAAGCGATTCAAACCGCAATAACAATCAAAGAATGGTATCCGGAAGCGATCATTGTGTTCGGCGGACACCATCCAACGCATTTCCCTCGTCAGGTTCTAATGAATTCATCAATTGATTATGTGATTCGAGGGGATGGGGAATACAGTTTACCCGCTCTTACCAAAGCATTGATATATACAACCCCTATAGAAAATATACCAGGCGTTGCATTCCGGCGAAATGACAACGACTTTTTTATTCGCTCTCCAACGATGATGAATGATCTGAATACGGCCCCCTTGCCTCAAAGCAGTTGTATTCAAAATCGGTTTTATCGACGAAAAAAACAAAAAAGTCTTGTGGTGGTTGCAAGCCGAGGATGTCCGATGCAATGCTCTTATTGCGCATTGGGAAACGACCAGTGGCCTTATCGAAAAAAAACTGTCAGTCGTATCATAGAAGAAATATCGGCCGGTATCGAACATGCTAACTCCGCATTCATTGATTTTGAAGATGAAAATATCAGTTTAAACAAAAAATGGTTTATGCATCTTTTGTCAGAAATTGGTAAAAGTTTTCAATCGAAATCCCTCACCCTAAGGGCCATGAATGGTTTGTATCCTCCCAGTCTGGATACTGAAATGATTCATGCCATGAAGCAAGCAGGATTCAATGCATTAAATCTATCTGTAGGCACCTTTGCCAAACAACAGCTAACTCAATTTAAACGACCTGATGTCTCAAAAAAAATGCCTGAAATTTTGTACACTGCCCATCGCTTAAACCTATCAACCACCGCCTACATTATTGCAGGAGGGTTATATCAGAACCCTTTTTACTCTATTGATGACATAATCAAGTTGTTTCAAATGAAGACAGTTGTTGGGTTGTCAATATTTTATCCAGCCCCTGGAAGTGATGATTATCAGACCATCGTTCAAAATAATTTGTTACCTGAAAATCCGAACCTGATGCGAGGGTCAGCCATTCCAATTTCTCATACCACAAACCGAAAGCAATGTATTACATTGCTTCGACTGACTCGTATGATCAATTACTTGTCTCACCTCATTTCGAATCAACAAGCTATTCCTCTCCCCACACCCTGCAATACAAATAAATTGCCATCAGATAGCAATCGAGAACAGATTGGAAAAACTTTATTGTCCTGGTTTTTTTATGACTCGATTATTCGTGGAGTTGACATCAAAGGTCACGTTTATGAACATCAAGTGGATACCGATCTTGTCAATTATTTTGTACAACAATTCAATATTAAAAATTTTTTTACCAATTCCCACTGATCAAAAAAAAGCCTGATTGATGCACTCTCTAAATCGATAGAACGTTTGTTTTTAAATGCTCCTTCCAATGTTGTTAATTCAATAAGGAAAGCTCTGAAAATAAGTTCCTCATTATTCAATATTTGTTGATTCGTTTCTGAACCATGATTACACTAAAAAAAAGATGAATAGATGAAATAAAGACACTTTTAATTCATCTTATTCATCTTCTTCAGTGTAATCATGGTTCAAAAAAAGAATGAACATTTTGGTCCATATATGTTTAATATTTAATTCAATCATTTTGAAATGGGGATTTTATTTTTCGAGGATTCCTATAACATTGACATATGCATATGACCTGTTGTAAAATCATTAAATATAATTAAAGACGATGGAAAGAATAGTCTTTCCAAAAAATGTCTAGAGTGACACCAACATTGCCATGCAAGTTGTTTATCTTTTTGGCACGCACATGCTTGATGTTATCCATTGGACAGACAACTATTTGTAAATATTTCATTTATTTTTCGAGAATACCTTATTCCTTTTTTTATATGAAACGCTCTAAAAATAAAACAAGACATTGAAACCCAAGTTTCAGTCTATTACTAGAGAAACAAATTTATGAAACCCCTAACCCCCTTATATATATTAATTTTAGGACTTATCATTGTTTTGCCTGAATTAAGCGCGGATATATATTATTATCAAGATGAAAATGGCATCCTTCATTTTACAAACGCTCCAAAGTCAACGAACGATTACAATGTATTCAAACGGGATGCCTTCAAAAGTTTGCATCCGACACATTATGAGCAAACGCGCTATGAATCTGTTATATTAGAGGCTGCACGTACATATAATATTGACCACACCTTGATCAAAGCAGTGATCAAAGCAGAGTCGAATTTTAACCCTCGGGCAGTGTCTCCAAAAGGGGCCAGAGGCTTAATGCAAATTATGCCTCATAATTTCAAAGAATTTGGGATCTATAATCCCTTTGACCCTCGCCAGAATATCATGGCAGGCACAATGTATTTAAGCCGTCTTGTAAATAGATTCGACAACCTGTCTCTGGCACTGGCCGCCTACAATGCAGGGCCGACAGTTGTCGCCACCTATAACAATATACCGCCATTTAAAGAAACTCGGGAATATGTCCGGCGGGTTTTGCAATACTATAAATATTATAATGGTTTTCATTAAATAACAATGTATAGATTCCCATTCTTGAAAATATATCTATACCAAAAATGATAAGAGGCTACACTGTGAAATTTCCAATCCGATTTTTTCGTATGATCGTCAATCGTGATTTCAACCCCATACAAGGACAAAAAAATGCATCCTTACATTTTTTTCAATGCAAAATGCCCATATGGGGAAGTTGGATTATCTTGTTTATACTATGCCTGACAGGAATCGTATGTTTGGGTGTTCATGGAGGAATCAAGTCCCATTTAAATGCTTTGGAAAACAATCCTTTTGCATCAGCCATTCGCATTGAAGGTGCTTTCAGTCGGGCCAAACTGATGCGACTGAAGACGTTATTATACTTTAATACAGAAAAAAAACTCTTTGAGACCACCAAAAAACCTTCCTCCTATCACAAAAAAGTCATTGAGGCGATCTATCCATTCAATCAGATTTCGTTGCGATTTCTGGACCGGACCGGTGTTCAAATTTTGCCAGAATCATACGATATTTTAAGTGTCAAGGTTCAACACTCCACTGAAAGTCGCCATAACAACAGTGCTGATGATGATATTAAATCGTGGATGATCAAGCATTTAAAACAAGACACTTTTTTTTCATCCCATGCAGAGGAGAGTGTCAACTATGGTTTGATTATTTCAAAAGCACTTTATGAACAAATGGGTTTTACCCAGCCATTTGAACAACAAGCGAATGAAATCAATGCTTCCATACTATCTGTTGATGGAAAATATAATCTTCTTGAAGATCGCGCACGTCATGACCAGGAATTATGGGCCCCTTTGACAAAAACTGAACAAACACAATATGTTGTAAAAATGCCAATTGTAAATGTGGCTGAACATTTACCAGGTGGTGATGCGCTTATCTCCGAGGGATGTTATGATGTGTTAACCAAGGGAAAATATTTTTCTCCATGCAAACGCGTGGAACATTTTTATATTCAATTTCAACACCCTTATGAACCGAGGGATCAACAAAAAACAGTTCAATGGGCCAATGCAGCCTTTGGCAAGCATGTATTTCAAAGCCCTTATTTCTCTCCAGATCGAAAAATAATTAAGTTTCAGTTCCAGGATTTATCGTTTCATCCAAAATATCGGGAGATCACGACCAAATGCCATGTGCAGGCTCAATTCCAACATTTAATATCCATGATCGATATTCCATTGACCATTGACTTTAAAGATGCCCCCCCCTCATATGCTGAAAAAACGACAACCTATTATTATGCATATTTATATATTAATAAAGATCAGGAAATATTAGACCATATTCAATTGTTGACACGATATATCAAAAATAAATTTGAAAGTTATATTGAAGATCATCAGGTCATGACATTAAAAAAATATCGTAGTGATATGAGCCGCGTAAACTGGATTGTTTTCTGGGTTTCTCTCAGCATTGCCTTGCTAATGCTTGTTTATATCAGTGTAACGTTCAGTTTATTTCTTCAAACCAAAATGCACAATATTGGCATGATGATGTCATTTGGTGCTCCTGTGCGTTTGGTCAAGCAGATTTATATGTTTGAGTCCTTGAAATTGGCATCATTGCCATTATTGATATCCATAATACTGGCATTATTGATTTGGGCAATGACATCCTTTATGACAAATGTCATGTTTGCATTGAGTTTTCTGGGTATTATTTTTTATGTTTTGATTGTATTGGCTGTTGCGCTTTCAGGTGCCTGGTTTGCGGTTCGACATATTGTGTCTCAATCGCCCTATCAGCTGATTTCGTATAAAACATAATTGATTATGCCTTGATTTTTAAATATGTTTGCCTTGGTGGTTGCAAAATTCAACGCATTCCCGGGAATGCGTTCTACGATCCTTTTGCAAAAAAATTTGAACATCAAGTTTAATAAATATAAAAAAGTCCTAAAATAATGGAGGTCAAGAATGTCATCAGACAAAAATATGATTCAACAAGATAGCGGTCATCCCATGCTCGGCGCGTTGCCGCCATCACGAATGAAAAAAGGGAAGGTTGTTACTTGCGAGGAAGCCATCCAGGTCATTCATGATGGCGACACTGTTGCTACCGGAGGTTTTGTAGGAATTGGATTTCCTGAAGAAATTGCAATTATGCTTGAAGAATGTTTCCTGAAGACCGGACACCCAAAAGATTTAACACTGGTGTATGCTGCAGGTCAAGGTGATGGCAAACAAAAGGGGTTGAATCATTTTGGCCATAAAGGACTTGTTAGAAAAGTTATTGGCGGTCATTGGGGACTGGTGCCCAAATTGCAGGAACTGGCGATCAAGAATGATGTGATTGCTTATAATTTGCCCCAAGGTGTTATCAGCCATATGTTTAGAGATATCGCAGCCAATAAACCACGAACCATTACAACTGTGGGGTTGGGGACCTTTGTTGATCCCAAAAATGGTGGCGGAAAATTGAATGCCAGTACCACTGAAGATATTGTTGAGCGTATTTTGTTTGATAACCAGGAGTATCTGGCATATAAAACTTTACCCATTAATGTGGCCATATTACGCGGTACAACCGCTGACACTGATGGTAACATTACTATGGAACGTGAAGCGCTGACCCTTGAGTCACTCTCCATTGCAATGGCTGCACGGAATTCGAATGGTTTTGTCATTGTTCAGGTCGAACGAATTGCCGAGCGAGGCTCTTTGAATGCAAGAAATGTCAAAATACCTGGCATTTTAGTTGATTGCGTTGTTGTTTCTCAGCCTGAAAATCATTGGCAAACATTTTCAGAAAAATACAACCCCTCGTTTAGCTGTGAAATCAGAATGCCCATGCAGTCCATTCAAAGCATGCCTATGAATACCCGAAAAATCATTGCGCGTCGGGCATCAATGGAATTGAAACCAAATAGTGTTGTGAATCTCGGCATAGGAATGCCTGAGGGTATATCTTCGGTAGCAAATGAGGAAGGTATTATTGATAATATCACTTTAACAGCCGAGCCGGGCGTGATCGGTGGAATTCCTGCAGGAGGGTTAAGTTTTGGCGCTGCCAGCAATACAGAAGCCTTGATTGATCAACCTTATCAATTTGACTTTTATGATGGCGGCGGACTGGATGTTGCCTTTTTGGGACTGGCTCAAGCTGATCAGCATGGGAATTTAAATGTTAGTAAATTTGGCCCAAAACTGGCAGGGGCCGGTGGATTTATCAATATTAGTCAGAATGCTCGAAAAGTCATTTTTGTTGGCACTTTCACCGCCATTGGTCTTAAAATTTCCATAGACAATGGAGTATGTCGTATTGATCAGGAAGGCAAAAGTATCAAATTTGTTGAAAATGTTGAACATATCACATTCAGTGGTGCTTATGCCATTCAAAAGGGCCAACCTGTTTTGTATATTACCGAACGTTGCGTGTTTGAACTGACCGCAGGTGGGATGAAAATTATTGAAATTGCCCCTGGTATCGACCTGGAAAAAGACATCCTTCAGCAAATGTCATTTCAACCTTTGTATGATCGACCAATTCCACTGATGGATTCCCGAATATTCAGGGAAGAAATCATGGGAATTAAAAACGACCTGTTTAATGTATCCTTATCTGATCGAATGATTTACAATGCTGCTGACAACTTGTTTTTTGTTAACTTTGAAAGCTTTTCTGTCAATACGCAACAAGACATTGACGACATAGAAAAATCGGCTGAAAAGATTCTTTCCCCCCTTAATAAAAAAGTATACACAATTGTCAACTACGACAACTTTTCTATTGCACCAAACCTGATTGACAGTTATACGCAGATGGTGCAGAAATTGGTTTCAAAATACTATTCTCGGGTTACACGTTACACAACCAGTACATTTCTTCGAATGAAACTAAAGGATGCGCTTTCTCAACGTAATGTTCCACCGCATATTTACGAAAGTCAGGAAGAGGCCAAAAACGCGCTGAAACAGTAAAATTTTCAAATATGAACCCTATCCATCTTTTTTGGTCATGTCGGCAAAAGGGCCTTCAAGGGTGCTTTTGCCGACATGCACCTCTTAAATAATAACATCCTGACTGGATACAAATAAATAGAAAAAACAGGCATATCAACTGCGAAAAAACTTTTTTTTCCATCAAAGAATCATCATAACAATACCTAAACCTGAAACAGTTTTTTAAATCTTCTGCCAACCCTTACTTAAATAAATTGTTGTCGTAATGATCTTTTATTAATTTTTCCAACGCTTGTTTTGGCAATAGAATCAACAATGGCAATTTTGTCTGGCACACCATACTTGGGAATCATTCCTTTTTCAACAAATGCCATTAAATGAACTTTAATATCATCACTGCTCACATTCTTTTCTCGCGCTTTATTTGTCAAAACGACCATTGCAAAAGGACGTTCCCCCCATTTTTCATCCGGAACTCCAATGACAGCCGCCTCACTGACACCTTCATGGGCAAGGATCGCATCCTCCAATTCTATTGATGAAATCCATTCTCCACCGGTCTTGATCACATCTTTTAAGCGATCTGTAATTTGTAGATAGTTATCAGCATCCAAATAACCAATATCACCTGTGTGCATCCAACCGCCGTCCCATAGATCTTCGGATTTTTCTTTATCATTGAGATATCCTTGTGTTAACCATGGGGCTCTAACTATCACTTCACCTGTGCTTCTCCCATCTGGGGGGACATCGTTAAAATCAGGGTCAACCACTCGTAAATGAACCAGTGGTGTGGGTAGACCGGTTTTGCATCGTAATGCGGTATTTTCAATAGGATCATCTATGTCAAAATGGGGTTTGATATTGCTGAATGTTAAAACAGGACATGTTTCTGACATCCCATAAGCAGAATATACATTGATTCCGAGCTTTAAGGCTTCATCACACAAGGACCTGGGTAGTGCTGATCCTCCAATGATTACCTGCCAGTTGGAAAGATCCATATCTTGAATAGCGGGTGTATTGAGCAACATATGTAAAATGGTCGGTACACAATGAGAAATCGTGACACCTTCATCTTTGATCAGCTTCAAAATTGTTTCAGGTTCGTATCGTCCTGGGTATACCTGATGAACACCAATCATGGTTGCCATATATGGAAACCCCCAGGCATGGACATGAAACATGGGAGTCAATGGCATGTAAACATCTTTGGCATTGAACGATGCCTGTGAATTCATGAAATTGATCGTTGTCAATAATCCTAAGGTATGTAACACCAGTTGACGATGGCTGAAATAAACACCTTTGGGCAAACCGGTTGTGCCAGTAGTGTAAAACATGGTCGCACAGGCGTTTTCATCAAAGTCTAAAAAATCAAAATGTGTATCCACATTTTCAAGCATGGCCTCATATTCACTGTCAAATTGAATGGTGGATTGAGGAGGTTCTTGATAATCAGCAATTAGGATCATTTTTTTCACACCAGTAATGCGATCCTTTACTGCCTCAATCATAGGTACAAAGTCTTTGTTAATAAGAATGACATCATCTTTTGCATGGTTGATTGTATAAACAAGTTGATCGGGGGACAGGCGTATGTTGATCGTGTGCAAAATTGCACCCATCATGGGAATGGCAAAAAAACATTCCAGATAACGATGACTATCCCAATCCATCACCGCAACTGTATCCCCTTGTTTAACACCAGCGGACTGAAGCGCATTGGCCAGTTGGTTCACTCGGGCAGAAAACTGAGTGTAATTATATATGAACTGATTCCGGTATTGAATTTTTTGATCTGGGAAGTTCACCAAAGGGGTGGAAAAAATTTGTTTAATTAATAGTGGATAATCATATGCTGATGCTGTTTTTGATATACACTTGATTGGCATAAAAGACCTCCTTAAATTTGTTTTGAATAAACAAGCGCTTATTCAAATATTAAATAACATGAGTGCAACCAAAATAGCCGGCATTTAATACATATCCGTTTTTTCAACCATAATGACACTGAAAAAATTTGATCATGATAAAAAAAATGATATGCCGGCGATTTTGAATACACTCAAAAAATACTTTGCCCGAATGTAGATATTTTTTAAAATCACCATATATTAGAATACTTATTATTTTATATTCAAGAAATATTTATGATTTTTTGGAAATTGCGAAACCGGATGGTTTTGCAAGGATCGTATATCAAGATGTCTTTGACTGTGACTGTACAAATGGAAAACTACCTTGCTCTAACGCATGGATAATATCTGTCTTTTTCGGATTTCTCGAAATAGCATACTTGAACGATCGCTGGCTGGTTTGAGGGGCACTTCGACCGAAGTAATCCAACTGATGTCGGATCATGTGAATTCGTTCAAAAACATCTTTTTTTTCCAAAGTGCCGGATATGCTTTGATTATACAACTTGATAATATCATCACGAATTTCAATATATAAATCACCGGCCACTTTGTGTGTGTTTGCAAGATAACCATCATCCCTGTATAGGATCAAACTGGCAATAAACGTGCTAAAAAAACTCAAACAGAAAATGATAAACTTGACTGCCGCAGGATTGCTCATGATAAAAAATTGATAATCACCAATCAATGACACAATTCCTGCTGTTGATAATGCAGATAAAAAAATATTTGTCAGTCCCAACACCTTTTTCATTTGAATCATTTGTTCAGCAATATAATAATGAATGGTTTTGGAAATCTGCGCACGAAAAAAAATATCTGCAATGTTTGTGGAAACACTTTTTTCCATTTGAATCCCATTTTTCGGGATGATGGTATCAGACATATTAACGCATCAATTTATTTATTTGATAAAATGGCCACAGCGCGCCTGTTTTTTTTGCGTCCAGCTTTCGTATTATTATCCGCAATGGGTTTTTCCTCACCAAAACCGACTGCTTCAACCCGATATGGATCAATATTAAAATAATCAATCAAAAAATGCCGAACACTGTCTGCTCGTTTTTGAGACAGTTTAAAATTGGCCATTTTGCTGCCAATATTATCTGTATGTGCTTGAATGACAACATTTGTTTTAGGATATTGTTTCATCATGGATGCCAGTTTTTTGAGTTCTCCAAAGTATTTCGAATCCACTTCTGATGAATTGCTTTTAAAAGTAATGTTCAATGTAAAGGTAATTGACTTTTCCAAGCGCGGACAGCCTTTGGAGTCCACTTTCATACCATGCATTGTTTTTGGGCATTGATCCTTCCCATCATAAACACCATCAGCATCAGAATCCATTGGACACCCTTTTATATCAACGATCGCTTCATTGGGCGTATCTGGACAATGATCTTCCATATCGTAAACACCATCACTGTCAGAGTCTTTTGGACATCCATATTTATCTACAGTGACATAGCGGTCTGTTTTTTCGCAACGATCTCTGTAATCAAAAACGCCATCCTTATCTTTGTCAAATGGGCATCCATTGGCATCAACCGGCACACCTGATGGTGTACCTGCGCATCGATCCTTTTGTTCATTCACGCCATCGCCATCGCTGTCCCAGGGATTGCCATCAATGTCGTAAAGTATATCTTCTCGCGGAACTTTTGGCATCGCTGTTTGAAACCGCTTTTGTGCACTTGCTTGACGCACAGGACTGCGATCAGACCCACCCCCCAGATAAAATGAAAAACCACCAGCATATAGTGCATTATTGCGATATTCATCACCGATTCTATCAACAATTTCTTGATCTTCATGGACCAGATGATGACTACATTCTCCCCAAATCCCAAAATAGTTTGAGAACTTTATTGTTAAACCAGCTCCATACCTGACAAAGGGAAAATGGTTCTGGTCATTCTCTTCCAAATCCAGAAATAAATCGCCCCCCCCTAAAAGAAAATAGGGCTCAAAATATTTTGAGATCGGAAGGATCAACATGAGATCCATATATCCAATCATGGCATCAATATCATCAAGGGTATCTGTAAAGGTTTTTTGATCAAGATAAGCATGTTGGAATTCACCATACCCCCCGCCCAGTCGAAACCCCCAATAATTTGAAAACTGGTATCCCAGATTTAAACCATAGAGTGCATTTCCGCCCATAACTTGCTGGCCTTCAAATAAATAGCCGCCTGCAAATGGACTGAATATTAATTTTGATGATGACGTGTCATCAGCAAAAATCCCAGACACGAATAAAAGGTTCAAGAGACATCCAATTATCAGTATCGGACGAACAAACTTTTTGTTCATAACTTTCCTCCTTCGTAATGTATCATCAGATATTGAACAAGTGTGAACAGCACCAAAAGCAAAAAGGGGTCGCTTTGCTCCATAATCATACGCCAATTACAGAAAAACGATGCTTGAAAAAAAGCGCTCCGCTTTTCGTGTCAGCTCGACACAGTTGAATATCTTCATGTGAATGAATAACTGATAAAGCGGGCACTTGATACTCAACTTTACCATTTATCCAAATATATATGGTACTTTCTCGTTATTTTTTTATGCTTTTCTCACTATTGGGTCCAACAATTGTATTAAATTTTTTTTAATCAATAAAATATGTAAGGAATGCTCGGAAAATAAGTTCCCCATTAAATAAATGTTCATTCAGTTTTTTGAACCATGATTACACTGAAGAAGATGAAATAAAGACACTTTAAATTCATCTTATTCATCTTCTTCAATGTAATCATGGTTCAAAAACGATTCAACAATTATTGAATAATGATATCTATCGAATTTTTGTTTTTCCGATACATAAATATAACACTTTAAGTCCCTTTAAGACGACAGATACTTGCCTGGGTTTCAACCCCAGGCGGTCAAAAAATTTGCATATCACTTATAAATTTGCCGTACACAATGAAATATGTCAAGAACTATTCAAATTTTTAAGCTTGCCCTTAAAAAGATATGATCCCAAGAATTGTTGTATTCGAAAAAATATCGATGGTTTTTTCTTATCCTTTTCTACTTGGGCTTCGTATTGTGTCTTTTGTTGGTTGCGCGCAAGCATGCGCCTTAATCTCAAGTGTCGCAACTGGTTCAGAAAGGGTTCTCTATCATCCACACAAGCAAAAAGAATTTTTCCAGAAATCGCCTCAATGGAAACATCGGTAACTGCTTTTATCTGGGTGGCATAATCCTCGCCAAGCAATCCCGTTTCACCAAAATAATTCCCTGCGCCCATCCGGTCGACTTCAATCAGTTCTCCATCTTCTGAAGGAAAATACACCCGAACCGCGCCTTTTCGGATAATATAAAATTTATCAGATGTCAATTTCTGATGATCGACAATAATCTGACCTGCTGAAAATTGCTTGCGTTTAAAATATGGAACCAGCTCCAATTTATCTTGATCGTCGATTTCTTCAAGAATATCCAGTCCATTCAAAATATCAATTAATTGTTGTTGTGGAAAGCGAACACGATGCCCCATCATGGACAACTGCATTTCTTCAAAACTCAAATGTTTCCATATGGATGTCCAAACATCATTAATGTGTTGCTTTCGTTTAGAATAATCATTAATACAAAAATATATTTCAAACCAGGCATTCAGTTCGGTTATACCTTTATAAAATATTCTGATTTGCTCGGTGATAATCCCCTTTGTGGCAAAGATGGCTGCTGTCAATGCCTGTTGGGCCTTTTCCGGTGATACCAGATGGCTGAGTGGAACCCTGATTTTTATCCAGTTTGCTTTATCAGGGATATTAAAATTTTGAATCGATGATTCTGTCGCCTTACTGTTTGGAATACACAAAATGGCGTTTTCTCCTGTTTTAATGCGTGTAGAGCGCCAGGTGATATCTTGCACCTCACCTTCATAGTTTTCAATTTGAATCCAGTCTCTCAGTCGAAAGGGAGCCTCAATATTGATTGCAATGCCAGAAAGAATATCCGCCACATTCATTTTTACTGCCAGACCAAGCATCATCGCAAAAATGCCGCCAGTGGCCAAAAAATTAGAAATTTCTTGATCAAAAACATAAGCCACGATCCCCAGGCCGGCCACTGAATAAATAAGAACACTCACAAAACGCGGCACAATATTGGCCACATATTGCTTATCTTTTGGATCAATGGCCATGAATATAAATCGTTTCATAAACATATTCAGGCAATAAGCAGGGAGTAGCCACCAGATGATATCAAACCCCATTTTCATCCATTGTAATTGATATCCTGTTAAACGTGATGCCAATCCATACATCAGAACCGATTCAAAGGAGATGACCAGCAATAAGGCGCAAATGGAGATGATCCCCCACATCAGCCTTGGCCATTTGACAATAAATACTGAAATGAAAAGCAATACTGCTGAAATCCAACACACGCGGATGCCAACTTCCTCAGAAAACACACCACGTAATGAAAAGTGACTGCTTTGAAATACAATGCTGTAGTTAAACCTGGAAAACCCAAGTTTTCCGCCAACTAAGTGAAGAAATTCTGGATTTCCCAGAGTGGTTTTCATTTCAATATCATGAAATATTTGGATATCAGTCACCATCCAGCCACTCAGGGGATCAATGATTTGCCTTTGATGATACAGGGCTTCTGAATGGGATTGTTTGTCTTGAATGTAAACCAAGTGCGATACAGGTAAAGATTTGTGCTGAAACCTGATTCCGGCCTGATGTTGATCAAACAGATAGGTACCTGGAAATTGATCCAGATAAAATAGGCCCTTGCCTTCATAACACGCCCAGATTTTATTATTCATTGTTTTTTTGTATTTGGGGGTTAACGACACATCAGAATGCGCTGCATTTAGAAAAAAAAGATGTTCTGGGTGACAATCGTTGTTAGTGTAATGAAAGTAGATTTCAAAATCAATGGATGCGGTCAACCGGTTGATATCAATATTTCTGATTTGCCTGATATTTACGTGCGTATCAATAATATTGGCCACGATCTGCGCCTGATCGCTCCCATCATAAACTTTTTCAATTTGAATCGGTCCCTGGTCTTTGTAAGCATCAATCGCATACATAAAACAACATAAAAACAGGAATGAAAAAATATATGTTATTATTTCTTTCATAACAAATTGGGTGTAAGTAAGTAAACGATCATAAATTTTCGGGTATATCGTAGTAAATATTTTGTTATTCGTCTGGTTGGTCGAACCTTCTGTTCGCCTTCAAACAAAAACCGAAACCAAACTTATATTCGAAATCAATGTAGGGCGAACCTTATGTTCGCCCTACATTGATTTCGGAGATCGGTTGGATTTCAATGACTACGATATCCCCAAAACGTTATGATCGCTTACTTACAGGTTATTTGGGTAACACTCATATCATTTTTTTTTAACAAATGATCTTAAAAAAGGCAAATATTTTAAATAATTCAATATAATTTGAATTTTCAAAAAAAAACCCACAATTGATAAATTGAGTAAAAAAATACCCCCTGTCAACAAACAGGTAATCAAGCAATTCAAAAAACCATCCGGGGGAATAACCTGAATCACAAGCTGTCTAAATTCATATACAGTAAAGCCGATAAGAACAGATATTGCAATCATTTTGAAAAAAAATAAATAGACATCACTGCTTCCCATATTATGGGTGCGACGATTCCAAAAACCATAAAGCACAAGCACCTGAATGATTGCTGATATCGACATGGCCAGTGCTATTCCGAAAACATCCATGTATTTCATGCCCAGCATATAAAGGGGAATACTTAAACCAACAGCTAATGTACTAAAAATTGCAGGAAATAATGTATTTTGCATGGCATAATAGCCACGAACCACAACAGTTTGAGCGGCAAATGCAAATGCACCGATCATCAGGTACATTAAAATGGACGAGGCCAGCTGGGTATCTTCTGATGAAAACATGCCACGTTCAAATAAAATGAAAATAATTTCATGTCTTAGCACAGCAATCAGAAATGAAAAGGGGATAATCAATGCAATGTAGTTTTTTAGGGTATCATTTAGAAGTGAATTCATTCGAGAAATATCATTTTTCGCAGCCAGTTGTGATAAAAAGGGAAATGATGCCACCCCCACTGCCTGACCAAAAAAACCAACCAGCATGAACATCACACGAAATGAATAATTTAACGCAGAGATATTTCCGGGTGACAGGTAGGAACCAAAAAATTTAAAGCATATTTCAGTTGAAAACAACATGGTCATGCCAACCATTAAGGGGAGCGTCAGTAGGACATATTTTTTAAAATCCGGATGATATATTGAAAATGTCAAATAATAGCGCATGCCAACTCGTTTAGCGCCCCAATATTGCAAGACAAAACTTCCCAAGAATGCTCCAAATAAAACCCCACATGAAAAGCCCTGCATGCCCAAACGTGACCCCATACAAACCCCACCGATAATAATACCCAGGTTATATATCAATGGGGCAATCGCTGGAATCCAAAAACACTCTTTTGCATATTGGATTGCCATCAACAGACCACCTACAAAAAAGAAGAATTGTGCTGGCATAATAATGCGGGTCATCGTAACTGCCCTGTCAATTGTTTGAATATCTGTAATACCCGGTGCTAATAAATGAATCAAAGGGTAAGTGAACACAATGGCAATGATAATCAATATAATCAGCATCATTCCAATTGTGTTAATGATGATTGAAAAAATTTTCCATCCTTCTGCTTCATTATGATCAGTAAGATATTGTGTGAAAATTGGAATAAATGTAATGGATAAAAATCCACTGGCTGCTACATGATTCAAAATTTCCGGAATCATAAATGCCAGCTGGTAGGCATCAACATCAGCGCCTGCCCCCCCTACATACGCAATGGTCATCTCACGTATCAGGCCGATAACTCGGCTAAGAAAAATGGAGGCCATCATGATCAGGGCTGCAATCCCTACCTTTTCATTGATTGTTTTTGATGTTTTCATGTGAATTGTTCTTCAGATTGCCCCAGGCAAGTAAACCATGTCCCCTGCCAGATTTGAATCACTTTGACGGGAAGATGGTCAAGCATGGATTTAACCTTTAAGGATTGCGAGTACAACAACCCGGATATAATAAACATTCTATTTTTTAGGAAATTATCTGATTGAACCAATGAAACCAATACATCATAATGAATATTGGCCACCCATAGATCAGCAGAAGACGCCATGAGATTGTTTGCATCCCCCTGAACTGGAAGCACATTGTTATCAAGCTGATTCATCTGAATATTATGTTGAGCGGTCTGCACAGCAAGAGGGTTTAAGTCCAATGCAAGCACTTTTTTTGCCCCTTTTCTTGCGCCAAACAAAGATAACAATCCTGTGCCAGTGCCAATATCGATTATCGTTTGAATGGGATACAATGAAAAAGCCAGATCCATGGCGTGCAGACAATCGTATGTTGTTGGATGTGTTCCGGCCCCAAAAACAACGCCAGGATCTAACCATATGGGATTTTTATCAATTTCAGAAATTCGATGCATCCAGGGCGGGGCAATAATCATGTCTCCAATCGAGAGCACTTCAAATTGTCCGCCGCACCATTCTTTATATGTCATTTGGAAATGATCCAATAATGTAAGTTCTGGTTGTAAGGCCAAAAGGGAATCAATGCGATCATTGGATGAACAGGTAAAAAATAAAAATGATGTATCTTCCTCAACCCAGTTGCCAATATAATGATCTAAAAATAACTGTTTTTCTGAAGCAGGTGTTACAATACCTTGAATATAATAAATATATAAAAGTTCATATGGCGGACAATAAATATTTTTGGGGTTCATGTATTGGTCCTCATCTCATTGCGTTTAACTCGATGTCCAATTTTTTTGTTTTGACATTTGAAAAGCTGGTAAGTAAGCGGTCATCAATTTTTAAGGAATGCCCGGAAAATAAGTTCCTCATTATTCAATATTTGTTGATTCGTTTCTGAACCATGATTACACTGACGAAGATGAATAAGATGAAATAAAGACACCTTAAATTCATCTTATTCATCTTCGTCAGTGTAATCATGGTTCAAAAAACTGAATGAACATTTATTTAAAGGGGAACTTATTTCAGAACGTTCCTAAATATATCGTAGTAATCGAAATTCAACCGATATGCGAACCTTATGTTCGCCCTCCGGACAAAAACCATTATCAACCCTATGATCGAAAATGTATTTGAAACGTTTGCCTTCGGTCATAGGTTCGCAAACGATTGTTGCCAGGAGGGCGAACATAAGGTTTGCCCTACATTAATTTCTAATATAGGCTTGGTTTCGGTTTTTGCTTGAAGGCGAACATAAGGCTCGACCCGGCTCGACCCACCAGACGAATAACATATTTGCTACGATATACACGAAAATTTATGAACGTTTAATTACTGCTCGTCCAAGCCTCTGCATGGGAACGAGCGATTGTTTATCAGCCTTTCAACCTTGACAGAAACATCACTGTCATATAAATGGACGTTACTAAAAATTGATGCCCCAGTTGTATTCAGCAGCTTTTGGGGGAGACACTCAAAAGATTCTGTATAGCATAAATGAATATATGTTGTATACTTGATGTTTTCGTTTTTTATGATACCGATTATTTATGAAGCTATCAGTTGACTTTCACTAATCAAGTCATAGAGTAAATAAAAATGCAATAAAAGGATAGTCCATGAAACAATTCACCATTCCCAAAAACAAAGCCCATTACGAGCAACAAATTCAAGATATTCGTCAATCCCTCAAGCAAAGCCTGAACAAAAAAGATCAACATCTGATGACCCATTTACCTGACAGTGAAGGTCAACTCTTTCGACGAATAAATTCAAGCTGTCCAGTTTTATGGGTTGCGCCTCATGGTTTTTTGGGTGATGCCAATCACTCGGACTATATTGGGATTCTTGCAGCTCAACTCATGGCTGGATCTTGTCTGGTCAACAATAAGTATTGTCGATGCCCCATACCTGAGCCAGGATATGGTGAGATTGCCAATTTAAACGACCCTGAAGATCCAAGTCCCCATGCAAAGTCTTTTATCAATAAACTGAGGTCTGCTATTTCAATCATTCGTTTAAAATCAGGGCAGATTCCTTTTATTGTGATATTGCTGAATCACCCTGAAAAATCGGCTGATTCATTAGAGATTTCTATTGCAACCAGTGATGCTCCTCATGATTCACCAACATCAAAATGGATTTTGGCATTAAAAAAATCGTTCATATCTAACCAGTTCAATGTCAACTTTATTGAAGCCCCCTTACAAACTGACAATCGTAAACTTTTTAACTATCTGTACAACAATCAATCAGAGAGTGGTCCAGTTCGACTCATTCAAATTCGATTGAATTGCCAGTTGTTCGTTGAAAAAAATATCTTGCCGATATCTAGTTTTTTATCGAGAGGCCTGTCATATGCAAGTCAGTTAAATACCAGTCATCATATATGTGCATCCACTCAATCTGTCGTAGACATTGAAAATGAGCCAGACATGCAATTGGTGGAGGAAGCTGGTTTGAAACTCACCGAAATAATATCTCAACATTATGAAAACGCTATGATTGAAGCCGGTGATTACATTATAAGAGAATTCTTTGATAATGATATCGAACGTGCCAGAAAAAAACAGGCCACTAAGGAAAAATCATTATATCAGTTGATTATATATCTTCAGAATCAAAGAAATAATGCACCATCAAAATCATGGCTGTACAATGCGGTAAATCTGGCAGTTGATCGTTCGGACTATAAAGAATTCCACATGTATACAAAGCTTATGCTCAGCCATAAAATTGAGCTTTTGCCAATCAGTCATCATGGCCTGAAAAAACAGCTTATTAAAGAAATTGTAGAAAAAAAATTAACTGTTGCTCAATTGAAAGAACGTATCGGAGAGGTAAAGCATTTACCACTTGATCAGGTTTTCCCTGAACCCAAAAAAATTCAGATAAAGAAGTCAGAAAAAAAAATTGTGCCGCGCCTGCTTAAAAAATCTGAAAAAAAAGGTGAGACGAATTCGAAAAAAATACTGAACAGCCTGAATGATCCCAAAAAAATATTCAAAGAAGAAATCATGCGGCTATTCAGCCAGGAATCTCTGTCTAATATGACAACAGGAAAACGCCGACAGATTCTTCGGAAACTGGAAAAAAAACATGCTGAAATGCTATCTCAAATACAGCTATTAAAAGAAAAGATTCTTACAAATGAAAAGCATCTTCAACAATTTCAAAAATTAATGGTTGAACTGGAAAGAAGTATGAAATAAGGGGTGATTATCTCTTTAGGGAAGCTCTGAAAAAAAGTACCCCATTAAATCATTAATTGTTCATTCTGCTTTTGAACCATGATTACACTGAAGAAGATGAAGATGATGAATTTTAATGTAATCATGGTTCAAAAAACGAGAATGAATATTTTGGTACGCATATGCTTAATGTTTGATTTTTCAGTCAATCATTTTGACAGGGGGAATTTATTTTTCGAGCATTCCTTAAACAGTCAACCATTATAAATGGGGGACCTTATTTTCAGAGCTTTCCGAACTGGAAGATGAAAGATGCGAATACTTGTAATTGATCTTAAACGACTAAAGCTATAATCGCAAAAAAATCGATTGCCAATAAAGTGGGGGTTACTTCATGCTTTTTACCGGTCACCAACTTAATCACTGTCCAACTCAAAAAGCCCCAAATAATTCCTTGAGTAATCGAGTAAGTTAATGGGATTAATACCAATGCAAAAAAAGCAGGTATCGCATTGTCCAGTTCATCCCAGGTAATATCAGCCACTGGTTTCATCATAAAAACACCCACCAGCACCAATGCCGGAGATGTTGCAATGGCAGGTACCATTGACAATAATGGAGACAAAAACATAAATGGTAAAAATAATAACCCGCAGACCACAGCTGTTAACCCTGTGCGCCCGCCCTGTTCAATTCCTGTTGCGGATTCAATATAGCAAGTGCCTGAACTTGTGCCCAAAAGACCAGAAAAAGCAGTTGCCAGGCTGTCAACAACCAATGATTCTTTTATGTTTCTGGGCTCACCTGAATGATCTTTAATATTGCCCGCTTCTGCCACACCAACGAGTGTGGATAGACTGTCAAACATATCTGTAAATAAAAAAGAAAATATGACTGGCAACATGGCAAATTTTATGGAGCCCAAAAGATCCAGGCTAAAAATCAAGCTTAGATCAGGTAAGGCAAACATGCCTTTCCAGGAGACAAGCTTGGCTAAGCCATCGCCCCATATACGTCCGATAGGAATTGACGCCAATGTGGTTAATACGATGCCAATAATTAGTGCACCGCGTATTCGAAAAACCAGCATAATACCAGTGATCGCAAGTCCAAAAACAAATGTCAGAGTAATCGCATTCATTGGCCCCGCACCTATGATTGTCGCGGGGTTTGCAATGATAAAACCGGCTTTAGAAAAACCAATGAGAGTGATAAACAAACCAATCCCACCCGCGATAGCAAATCGAAGTTGCCGAGGGATTGCCCGAACGATTAGGGTACGAACATTAAACACAGATAGCAATAAAAAAATGATGCCAGACCAGAAGACAGCGCCTAACGCCACTGGCCAGGGAATGTTCATGCCCTTGACAACTGAATAGGTAAAAAAGGCATTCAACCCCATGCCGGGTGCAAGCACAATTGGATTGTTTGCGTAAATTCCCATCGCAATACTGCTAAAGGCACTCACCAAAACAGTTGCTGTTAATATGCCATTAAAGGACATGCCTGCGGCTTGTATAATCCCTGGATTGACAACAATGATATACATGGTGGCTAAAAAGGTTGTTAACCCCGCAAGTATTTCTGTTCGGACTGTTGTTTCATAAGAAGATAGCTTAAATAGACGTTCTAACATATGTCTCCCCCAGTGACGTTTCAATAATTCTTACTTAAAAAATCAACCGCAAATTCATATTCTTTTTCGCCTGTTTTACGGCCTTCACCATCTAAAAAACTGGCAAGCTTGCCGCCAACAAAAGGAATACTGACGATTATTTCATACGTCAGAATATTCTCACTCCCTTCATTGGTAGATTGCAAAATCAAATCACCAGACATTTGCATCGGCAACCCCTTTGCCTGAACATCAACAACGCCTTTTTTTATAGGATCATCAGATAAGTTCCAGATCTCTTTTTGGATAATTGTTGTTGTGGGCCTAATAAATTTTTTTGCAAAACCTGGAATCTCTGCAGAGATATCACGTGATGTATGGATCATGAACACGCCATCCTTTTGTCCGAATTCAATGAATTTCAAATTTGTTGCACCAACAGATGCATACTTTTGTTCGATGAAATCCTTTCTTGTGAAAACACCAAACACGGTATCTGAATCATAAGAATATGGATATTTGATTGTGGTTATTGCCATAATTGTTCTCCTTATTTTTAAAAAATTATTATAATTGACTCTTGATTGCTTGTATCAGGTATTATATTCTGAAAGTATTGTCAATTGAGAATGTATACAATCATTATTTTAAAAATTTATAATGAATAAAGCTTATGAACAATAATAAACCAATATTATCAGTAAAAAATTTGTCCATTGGTTTTCACACAGACTCACACTATATCCAGGCGGTCAGTCATGTTTCATTTGATATTTATCCTGGTGAAATCGTTGGCCTTGTTGGTGAATCTGGCTCGGGAAAATCTGTTACTGCCATGTCAATACTTCGATTAATCCCCATGCCGCCTGGTTCAATTAAAAGTGGAAGTATCGTGTATCAAGACAAAGATTTATTAAAAATCCCAGTTAACTCTCTTAAAAAAATTCGAGGGAACAGAATCAGCATGATTTTCCAGGAACCCATGTCAGCACTCTCCCCTTTGCATCGTATCGGAAAACAACTGGTTGAACAACAACAGTTCCATCAACGAATTGATAAAAAATCTGCATGGGATCAGGCAAAGCATCAGCTCCAACGTGTGGGGATTCCCGATGTTGACGAGCGAATGCATAATTATCCATTTCAATTATCCGGTGGACTTCAACAGCGTGTTATGATCGCGATGGCGTTTATGATGCAACCAGATATGATTATTGCAGACGAACCAACCACTGCACTGGATGTCACCATTCAAGCCCAGATATTTGATTGTATTCTGGAGATGAAAACGAACCAAACAGCAATTTTAATGATTACACACGATATGGGAGTGGTTTGGAATATGTGTGATCGCATGATGGTCATGTATGCTTCAAAAATTGTTGAACAAGGTCCAGTAAAAGAAATATTTCAAAAACCTGCTCATCCATATACAAAAGGGTTGCTGGCTTCTATTCCATCACTCATTGATACGTCAAAAAAACTCCCTGTTATTCCAGGACAAGTACCAGATATGTCCAATCTACCTGAAGGGTGCGCTTTTTTTCAACGCTGTCCCTATTGCACGTCCAGATGTCAGGAAGAAATTCCCCCTTTGATCAGCATTGCACAAAATCGACATGTCGCTTGTTTTATGGCCGATACAATTTTGAGTTTGTGATCATTGTGGGGAAAAAGTTTTCGCTTAGGTCTGAACAAAAAAGCATTGTGTATTTATTTGACTTAACTAACATCTTTACTTAGGAAAGCTCTGAAAGTAAGTTCCTCATTATTCAATATTTGTTGATTCGTTTCTGAACCATGATAACACTGAAGAAGATGAATAAGATGAAATAAAGACACTTTAAATTCATCTTATTCATATTTTTCAGTGTCATCCATGGTTCAAAAAACTGAATGAACAATTTGGTCCATATATGCTTAATATTTAATTCAATCATTTTGAAATGGGGATTTTATTTTTTCACAAGAATCCGCAGGCGCGAAGTCGTTTCCCAAACAAGTGGACCATTCGGGATTGGTTTCGGTTCTGTTTGTGCTAAAGTCCAAATAGACAAGTGGGTTTCTGATATGAACAAACTTTTTCCAAACTGCCCTTATTATCACATTACGTTCACTGTTCCTTCTGAATGCCGTACCCTGTTGTTTGAAAAAAAAGATTTGCTGGATGCTGTTTTTTCTGCAGCTACCGAAACTCTCATTTCTTTTTGTAAAGAACAAGGTTTTTTGCCAGCTATCACAGCTGTGATGCATACTTTAGGATGCGCCCTGCTTCTTTGTGATTAAAAAATAATTCATGCCATGAATAAAAAGATGGACGCTTTGTAAATTGCGTCCATCTGTGAGCTAAATTAATGATTTGGTAATAAAATCCAGGGGGAGTTGGTAATCATAGCTTGCGATCACTGTGTTGTCCGATGTTCTTATCATTCGAACAGATATAAACACGACATATTTGGATATAGCATAAGTTCCAACCAATACAGCCGTTGCATGGTGTTGTTCTCCAATATTTTGTAATTCTCTGGACAGTAAAAACTCACCCTCATTTTTTTTGATAAATACTGAGTCCTGGCGTAATTTCATTTCAACCACTTTGTATCCATGTTGTGCCATACGACCCAACATTTGTTCAGAAACGATTCGCCCCAAAGTACAGGTTTCAGCAAGGTTGTTGATATTGACCAAACTGGCAGCAATGATAGCCCCATTATGTTCATAATCACGTTTATCCATGATTTCAGCAAGAACATCAGTTGCTGCATAACTGGTTGTGATAATTTTTGAATAGGGTTCCTGATCTGCTTTGACCTGCTCTAGTTTACGTAAACAGCCTACTGAAAACATGAGTACTACGCAAATACTCATGACATAATAAAACTGTGTGTTGAAAAATAACTGACAGGTCTGTCTACTACTGTCCGACAACCTGAAATTCTTTTCCATGACTCCCTTTTTGAAAAGCCTCTGTGTCATAATGCCACCCGTCTGATTTGTTAATATAATAAATATCTGATCGGTGAATGATAAACGTATCATTATGTTTCAATGCCAGAGATATGATAACTTCTTCATTTGAGATTCCTCCGGCGGTTGAACTTCGAATTCCATCAGCAATAAGACCGATGGGAAAAGCCAAATCCCAAAGGTCTTTTGAATCAACGCTTCTAGAAACAGTTATTCCAAGTCCCACTGCAGTATACAACAATGCCGGACTTTTAATATCTCGATTTGAATGCTGTAAAATTCTTGCTTCATATTCAAGATGTAAGGCATCATTTTCATATGGAGAAACTGTCACCCCATTTTGCACCAATCGTGATGTCACTAATGAATGAAAAATTTTTCCAAATGGCGTCTCGTCAACTGGCTGAACAAAAACAGGCATATGTTTCACTTTGCTGTTACCATTTCGTGCAATTTTGATTTGTTCGGCCACATCTTTTGCAAGAACATCCCAATGTTGAGCTGCCTGCATCTTTTCTTGCTTTGCAAATGGGTAAGTTACAGGATATGGAACCTGGGTACAGGAAACTATCCATAACAAAAGGCCCAAGAAACAACTTCGCTTGATCACTGTGTTTTTCATTGTGTTTGTCCTCTATTGTTTTTTGGCAATACGTTGAAATAAATTGCCAATTTTATCTGCATTACGTTGCAACAGGCCCATTGATGAGGGTGCCTTTGCTCCCTTTCCATAGAAAAAAATTAAATCTTTACTCTGTTTAGGATAAGCGACCTCAGTGGTTTTGGCATACCATAATGGGGTAATTTCTGTATCTGAGACCATAACAATTTTTGCCTGTTCATCCACGCGTGATGCCATCGTATCGGAGCCTTCAAAATAATATGTTAAGTCACCAGAGATAATGATATCGTATTGTTTCATTCGTGCAATATTAATTAAATGATGTTCTGCTAAATCTTTAATTTCCAACTCTGCTGTAACACGATTAAAAATGTTTTTACTACGTAATGATTGCGCAACATATTGTGCTGCAATTTGCCCCATTCCTTTTGCATAGTCTGGCTCACTAAATGAAAATACCCCCACATGATATTGATGAAAAAAATGATGAACAGGTAACTGCATTTGAGAAGACAATGCAAAAAACGTTTCTGGCAGGCCTGCAGGACGCATTGTTACATGACGTTGATAAGTACATCCGGCACAACCAATAATTAAATATGTAATTAATAATATGCGAATCAGTGATTTCATCTGCTTTTTACCTCCGATTAGTTAACAAAATTCAAGTTCTATGCCATTTTACAGGCCTTTGACAGTTGTTTCATTGAGGGGCGGGTTGGGCAATTTTTTCCTATCTTCATGTCTCTAAGGAAAGCTCTGAAAATAAGTTCCTCATTATTCAATATTCATCTTCTTCAGTGTAATCCTGGTTCAGAAAAAGAATGAACAGTTGGCTACGTAAATGCTTGATGTTAAATTCTTGAACAGTCAAAAATAATAAATGGAGAACTTATTTTCAGAGCTTTCCTAAACATACAGATCAACGTAAGTGCCCATATGTCCTAAATGAAACAAAATTGTTCGACAATGCCCATCATACATGGGTTCTTCTTTGTCAAAGGTCTCTACACCTCCAAAGGTATTGGATGTTGTTTGTTTATGAATTCGGCGATATCGATTGCGTTGTTTGTAACGCGCAAATCGATCTTTTGCACGAGATGGTGTAACCTGTACAGCACGATCTAAAATCGGGCTTATGGCGCGCGTTTCAACGAGCATAATTCCTTAATTTTTTATCAATTTCTGATTGAAAGTCAATCATTATTTTTGTAAATGCTTTGTTCCACCCCAGGATTAACGATTGTGTGTTATTTTTGTCTATAGCCACCTGTCTCGCATAATTCTTTTGAAAAATCAACTGATAATTCAAGCCACTATCTTTAATCAAGAAAAATTGAATACGAATCACTGCAACAGGATTGTTCACGTCTGAATAATCTCCATGAAAACTTGTCACTGCTGCTTCTAAAATATAGTTTTCCTTGAAATGGCCAGGAGAACATGTGACACGTTCAAACAGGCCACTTGATTCCATCCATGAACGAAGCAACTCAGCAATCATGTCTTCCGGTGATATTAAAAACTCATTGTAAAAATCGGTTTCATATGAATTTTGACCTTTTTTGTAAATAAACCCTTTGCTGGTATATGGAGGTGACATACGAATTTTTGCAATTCGCAGAATCCCATGATGATGGGCCTGGTTGATGACAGGTGTTTTTTGTGTAACTTCCAGTAAATAAAACTTTTTTTCAGGATAAATGCTTTTTGTACTTAAACATGATGGAATCAATAAAAGAATTCCAATTAATAACATTTGTTTCATTTTTCGGCCTTTTCGTTTTCAGTTTTTACCGCCCAGGTTGAGAATGGGTCGGAGGTGCACCAAATAAAAATTGGGAGGGGTATTTTTTTGCGTTTTCTGTCAGTTCTTTTAAGTTTTCGGTAATCAGACGAATATTATCGATGGTTTTTTCGATATCATCCTGCTGAACAAACATCAATGAATCTAAACGTCTGAGTGTGCGTTGAAATTGAACCGATGATTCAGGCAAATTATTGGAAAAAGACCGAACCTTAATTGCAGAATGGTTCAAATCCTCGACAGCATCATTCAAATTGGTGAATAACCGAGCAAGGGGTTTTTCTGTGTTTTCTGTCAAACGACTGGCAGATTTCATTATTTTCTGTGCTTCTTCGAAAATACCATGTAAGTCATCGTTATTCAAAATCATTTGTATATGTTGATTGGTTAATCGCAATTCAGTCAATAATTGGGTGGCTTCATGGGTCACATTTTTTAGGTGTGCGGATTCAATTATTTGACGCATGGTTTTTAGCGTTTCTTCAAATTGGTTTGTGATTCCCACGATATTAATTTTTTGTAGGTGCACCATGATGCTACAGATCGCATCGCTGAGGGTTGTCATAACGCTAGGGGTTGATGGTACAAAAGGATAGTTGGACTCCCAACCAATCGTCTCCATTATGGGATGCTGTACTGGTGGAAAATAATCCATTTCAAGATAAGCAGTCCCTGTGATCCCTGTAAACGTCAGGTGAATTCTCAACCCTTTGTTGATTTCATTGATTAATTCGTTTTCAAGAAACTCTTCTATCGAAAAAGGGAATTGCTCCACCAGTAAGCTTGAACGAACCATGATAAGTCGAGTTTTCACTTTATATACAGCTGCCGCCATACTGATCGCTTCAACTCTACCAATGTGAACGCCACGATATTTAATAGGCGATCCCACTTCTAGTCCTTGAACCGATTCTTCAAAATAGGTTTCAATCATTACGCGCTTTTGGAACAGTTTACCTGCCCCAAATATAATAATTAAAAACGAAAAGATACAGGTTCCCAGAATAATAAAAACGCCTGTTTTGAAATAATTGGGTGCATTCATGAAACAGTCTCATCTACATGACGATTAAAAAAGTCCCGAACCCAGGAGATTTTGCTATGTTGTTTTAATTCCGAGGGGTGACCTTCAGCCACAATTCCTTTGACCCGCTTATCCAGCATGATCACCCGGTCTGAGATCGTTTCGATACTCGCCAGTTCATGTGTTACAATTACAAATGTCATATTGAGATCGTTTGATAGTTGAAGAATGAGTTGATCCAGCCCGGCTGCAGTGATTGGATCAAGTCCAGCAGAAGGTTCATCTAAAAACATAATATCCGGATCAAGGGCCATGGCTCTGGCTATGGCAGCACGTTTTTGCATACCACCGCTAATTTCTGATGGATAATACAGTTCAAAACCTGTCAATCCGACCAAATTGAGTTTCATTCGTGCGATTTGATGAACACCGGATTCAGGTATACAGGTAAATTCTTCCAATGGCAAGGCCACATTTTCAATTAATGTCATGGACCCAAACAATGCACCAGTTTGATACATCACCCCAAAAGATTGAAGCAATTTCTTGCGATCTTGCCCACAAGCTTCAACCAGATCTTTCCCATGAAGTAAAATTTGTCCACTTGCTGGTTGATATAGTCCGATCAAATGTTTCAGCAATGTGCTTTTACCACATCCAGATCCACCCAGAATAATGAAAACCTCACCGCGATTCACGACAAAGCTAATATCTTTCAATATAATGGCATCACCATAGCTGGCGGTGAGATCCTGAACTTGAATAACAGGGGCTTGCATCATAAGCAAATATTATTTTTAAATTCTGTCTTGAAATTGAATGCATTCATGAATGTATTCAATGGCTTGCTTGGGCTGATCACAATAATGAACATCATCAAACTGATAAAAGAATTTTCCCCCGGGCCAACCCAATAATACAACTTTTTTGTTAATTTTTAACGCCATTGCAATTTCAGATATTGTTCCGGTTCCACCCGGACAGGCAATTACATAATGACTTGACATGATATTGATGGCATTTCTGGCAATTCCCATACCTGTTAGGATGGGAATATCTATCCATGGGGATACCTGTTCTGAATGGGAATCGGGTAGAATTCCAATTGTCAGTCCGCCATTTTCTTTTGCGCCTTTAGCTGATGCATCCATCACGCCGGTATTTCGACCGCCATTCAGTAAAATCCAGCCTTCTTTTGCAATACATTTTCCAAGGTCATAAGCCAGGCGATATTGATTGATATCGGTCTCGCCACCGCCCATAACGCCAATTATGATTTGCCTGGATTCGTTTTGCATTTGTTTAATTATGGAATTTTTCATTCTTATCTTATCCTCCAAAAACAATTTGTGGTAACCATGTTACCAAAACAGGGAAAGATATGACTATAAATAGCCCTATCAGTTGTGCGATCACAAAAGGGAGAATCCCCCGGTAAATATGTCCGGTTGTGATTGATGGCGGCGTGACAGCTTTTAGATAAAACAGCGAAAAACCAAATGGCGGTGTCATAAATGAAGTCTGAAGATTTACAGCGATCAGAATACAAAACCACACAGGATCGAAGCCAAATTCAATCATGATTGGTGCTAAAACCGGAACATGTATAAATGTTATTTCAATAAAATCAAGAAAAAAACCAATCACAAAAATCAACCCCATCACAATGAATAAAACAAACCATTTTCCGTGAGTTTCAGCAATTCCTCCAAGAAATTCACGCACCAGTTCATCTCCTCCCATACCCCGAAAAACCAGGCCAAAGGCTGCTGCACCTACAAGAATAATAAATACCATACAAGTCAGTTCCATTGTTGAGAGCATGACTTCATTTAGAATTTTAAAACTGAATCGCCGATTAATAATTGTCAAAAATGTGGCGCCCACAGCTCCCACAGCAGCTGCTTCAGTAGGCGAGGCGATGCCTGCAAATATGGAACCCAAAACAGCAATCATCAGAAACAAAGGTGGAAACAATGCGCGCATCACCCGCCTGAAGAATATCATTCCAGAAAGAGCGTCCCTTTCGTGCTTCGGAATTGCAGGTGCCCACTGGGGTTTAATCAATGCAATCGTCATAATATATAAAATATATAATCCCACCAGCACCAATCCTGGAAACACAGCCCCCATAAATAGATCTCCAACAGGAACTCCTACAATATCACCAATTAAGACCAAAACAATGCTGGGTGGAATTATCTGTCCCAAAGTTCCTGATGCAGAAACTGTACCGGTTGCCAATTCATTTTGATAACCGCGTTTCAGCATGGTGGGAACCGCCAGTAAGCCCATTGTAACAACAGTTGCGCCCACAATACCTGTTGACGCGCCCATCAAGGCTCCAACCACAACAACTGATACTGCCAATCCGCCGCGGATTCGACCAAATAAAAGCCCCATTGTATCCAGTAATTCTTCAGCTAATCCTGAACGTTCAAGCATCACCCCCATGAAAACAAACAGCGGAACTGCCAAAAGTGTCACATTGGTCATTACCCCCCACACTCTCAGGGGCAATAAATTAAAGAAATTCCATCCAAAACCAATCAAACCAAAACACAAAGCAGTTCCCATCAGTGTAAATGTAACTGGAAATCCTGCCATGAGAAGTATTGTTAATGCCAGAAACATCCAGGCAGGTAAAAAATCCATAAACATCTTTATAATTCCTTTTCCATTGGGATATTCAAAAGAATCATCAGATTTTTTAACAACATTGATATGCCCTGTAAACCGATGAGCGTAAAACCAATGGGAATGGTAGATTTAATAATAAATCGAAAGGGAATTCCTCCTGGGTCCGGAGATCCTTCTAGAATGTGATAAGAATTTTTAACAAATGGCACAGAAGTTTGGATTATCATAAAGCATCCGGGAAATAAAAACAGAATCATACCCATAACATTGATCCAGGCTCTGGCTTTGGGTGATAATCGTTGATAAATGATATCCACTCGGACATGACCATCTTTAAGCAACGTATAACCGGCTCCCATCAAAAAAATAAAAGCAAATAAATGCCATTCCATTTCTTGGACAAAAACAAAGCTTGTTTTAAATAAGTACCGCATCACCACATCAGTAAAAACAGTCAGAACCAACAAAAATGTGACCCAGGAAACTGCTTTGCCAACAAATGTATTGAGTGTGTCTATCCAATGACAAATTAATTTGATACGTTTGACCATCATCACCCTTTGGTTTGCATTATCTGGAATTTTTATTCTTATACACAGCAATCTTATGGAAAGCTCTGAAAATAAGTTCCCCATTTATAATGTTTGACTGTTCAAAAATAAAACATCAAAGCATATATATAACCAACAGTTCATTGTTTTTTTTACCAGGATTACACTGAATAAGATGAAATAGAGACACTTTAAAGTTTTCTTATTCAGTGTAATCCTGGTTCAGAAGCAAATCAACAAATATTGAATAATGAGGAATATATTTTCAGAGCTTTCCTATGTATTAGTTTAAAACACTTTTCTTGTCAATGAGATCATTGAAATATTTGAGCGCAGTTTCATTACGAATAAATCGCCCCTTTACAAGTATGGTAAAAAATCAGGTTTCTGATATCCCATTGTAATCAACTTGGATCGACCAGGAAGCGATGTATCTTTGTTTAAAATGCCATTCGCTTTCGGATTGATCACAATGCGTGTTTCATTTCGATAATCTCGAATAAAACCGATCAAAATAAAGGGAGCTTCATTTTGTATAAACTTTCTGGATAACTGTCTAAAACTTAATTGCCGGGCACGTTGTGGAATGGGATCAATAAATATTTGAGGAGTGCCATCTTCAGTGGTCAGTAAATTGGCAAAAATATTGGTGACCCCTGGAGTGATACAACTCGAGGCAATTAATTTTTCTGATATTTCGCCCAAACAAATAATTTCATTGATTTCGGTATGTTCAATATGTGGTCGATTCATTGAAGACAAAAGTTCCATCACTGTATGTACTTGTGGATTGGCACGTTCAATGGCGATGGCATTAAGTGATGAGGGCGCATCAGCCTGTTTTCCATGTTTGGGATCTGCCAAAATAATTGCGGCTCTGGCATGGCTGATTTGTGCCTTTTGAAGAATGGGTTCATCGGTGGGGAGTCCATAGATGACAATAAATCGAGCATTTCCAGTGATTACCGGATGCCAGCCGGGATTCTCCTGCCAAAGTTTTGGATCTTGAACAATTAAAACAACATCAAGTGATGTCTGCACGGTGCTGTTTTGCAATTCTTCAACAATTGTTTTCACTTTTTCATTGCAATTACAGATCACCACATGACCATTTAACGTCTGAGAAGTATTCGTCCCTTCCATAAATCATCCTGATTAACTCGTGCAAATGATGGAAACTCATATGCAATGAGAATAAAATTGTCTTTTTCTGTTAATATCACCCCTGGCGATGATAAACCATCCTCATCTGAAACTGGATTAAGCTTGAAATTGGATGCAGGGAATGGTTTGGGAGATCGATCAATTCCCACCAAAATCATAGGTTCCTCATCCAGATCTAAAAAAAATAATTGTGCTTGTTTTAAGGTCTTACCAATCAATTCGTCAGGTACTGGTATTAAATAAAACTCACTGGAATCATCTGTGTAGGTCATCAGAGAAGTATAAATTTCTGTCACACCAGGATTCATAACAGCCTGACCAATTAAGCGTTCACCAAACTCCCTGGCTTCAATATAACTCACGCCGGCCAGGTGTGATGCATACCGAAGACTTCTTTGAGTCTGAAGCTCTACTGTAATATGCACGGCAGGATTAAGCGACAGGGCTGCAATGGCTTTCATTAAGGATAGATTGTCTTTTTCAAGGCAGTGTTCTTTTTCATCTCGGTCTGATGACAGAATGATAACCCTGGATGCCTGATCAATCCATGCCTGTTCAAGGATAGACCTTCTCAATGGATCCCCAAACAAGGCGGATACCTTTTTATATTGCCTGGGATTGGCTATTTTTATATTGTTTCCACGTTGGCTGACAATTAAAATCTGATTTTTGCCTTTAATTGCTGCATTAATTTGCTTGATCACATTGAATAAATGCGTATTAAATGAAATGATGACGATATGATGATGCAACCGGCTGGCTGGTGCTTTCAATTGAATTTTACCAGAGCGATTCATTTTTTTGACCAGAATTGACACCAGTTCGGCAGTTACCAGACCTGCGAAACATATTCCAATGAGTAAAAAAAAGGAAACTTCGATGCGTCCGAGCAACGACAAAGGTTCTTTGTCTTCAATGCCTGATACCAATACAATGACAATATGCCAGTAAGCTTGCCAATAATTGGCATATGGACTCGTACTTCCCACCAGGCGTGTTTCTGTTAGATACAGCAGGTTTGATCCTAAAACCCAGAAAATCAGGGTTACAATAAAAAGCAATCGCATCTGCCTGAGATGATAATGATGTGTCAATGCACTGGACCAGTTTCTAATACCAATATACGCTCGGTAAAAAAAGATGCGATATCGAATAAATTTTAATAATCTTAACAAACGAAGTAATCGTAATCCCCTGAAAAATGGTAAGAAAAAATAATCGCCATGAAGTACTAACAATGTGGGCATAATGGCCAAAAAATCGATAATTGCAAACAATGAAAAAGGATAGGTCAAGGGATTCAACGCTACGATCCATCGCAGGAGGTATTCTATAGAAAATAAAACTGTAAAACCTAATTCCAATTGCCAAAAAAAAGCGTCATATTGAGGAAAAAAATATCCAAGTGGGATCAGTAAACAGGAAATCAGTATACAGCATATAATGATAATATCCACAACCAGACTGCCTGGAGTGGATCGAAATCGTCCGCCGTATGGCTCGAGAATTTCGTAGACCCTGTCTCTTATGGTATGATTTTTTATAAATTGTTTTGAATCCATTTCAGATATGTTTCCCGACAAATTGTTTCTGTTTCAGCAAGTCGCTGAAAAGCTGAAATATAATCCACTTCACCTACAGTAAATACACCATGACCATAAACAATCACCTTCTCATTTTCTTGAAAGGCTTTGGGTAATGTATTCACCAGACCATATGGACCACATCCAACTTCACCAGGTATGATGGGAATTCCATTAATTTTTCGATTCCCCGCACAATGCGTATGACATCTATTTCGGTTTTGGCAATGATGACGATTTTTACAAAATAATGACATTACAACGCTAAATTTAGGATGTCCATGCAAAATTGCCTGAAAATGACTGTTTGTTACAATTTGTTTATGTGCCGAAAATTCACTGGATGCAGTAATTGCGGCACATGATGACCCATCAAGAGGGCAAGGATCAATGCACCCCGCGAGTTCATCCAAAGAACTTGCGGTTTGACTGATATACAAAATATCATTTTGTTTGTATGAAATATTACCAAAATATGAATCCACAAGTCTATAAAAAACTGTATAATAGCCTGCTTCTCTCATGGCATCAAAAATTTCACTTGATGTTTGGAATGGCCCTTTTTTTAATTGAGGACCATTTGACATCAAATTTGTGTCATCGTTTATCAATTTATATATAGTATCTATCTCTTGCACTGACAGTTTTTTTTCAAAAGCACGTTGAATTTTTTCAGAAAAAAATGCAACATAACAGGCAAAACAAAGAGAACTATAGACAACAAAGGCTTGCTCAGGTGTTAAGGAACCACATGCAATCACGCCTATTTTTGGAATGATGACCGCCTTTCTATGTGAGAGGGCTGAAATAATTTTATGGGGCTCCCATTGATGGATAATCGGTAACTCATGCAAAAAAGTTTTACTTTCAGTATCTTCCGGATAAATCGCCGATTTGGACCTTTCCGATAACTCATTAATAATGGCGCCATATGGAAATTTTGGAGGTGCAAAAATAAGCGCATTAATCGGGAGATTTAAAAGAATAGATTCGAACGTTTCCAGACGTTCATGGGCTTGATTCCAGATACACGTGTCATCCAATGCACCGATTAAAGCATTTCCAGAAGAAACGAGTCCTGATTGATATAATTTTTGTTCGTATTTATGGATCAGGTCAATCATCATTCAATTTATCCATAAATTCATTCAGTTTATTTCGAATCATTTCAGTTTGTTTTAAAATCTTTTCATATTCAATTTTTTCAAGGATAGGGTACAACAAATCAATCAATTCTAGTACTATAATCGGGCTTTTGTGAAAAAGACAATACGATAAAAACGCCATAATATTCGGCATATCCATCAATGCATTGTGAATACTAAAAGATGGATCTGTTGAAAACTTGCTGTTAATATAATGAATAAACGTTTCCATGCTTCGGGCCCATTTTTTTCGAAGATGAGGATAACGTTCCTTTGGAAGTCGTGTTTGGATATATGTTGATAATCCTGGATAAAGCATGAGTTGATCACTATATTTCCAGGCAAGGCCATGAAAAATCAGTTCGTCTTGAAGTGTATTAAATGCGGATTCTGACATATCTTCAAAATAATCTTCTGAATCATTGAGCCAATTCATATCTGAAAGGCTTATATTGTTGCTCGGCTCCAAGGCATCATTATCTTCATCCAAATCTTCCGACTGTAATTCTTTAAATAATTCTTCGAGAATCGGTGCGTATTCTCCGCTCATTTGTATAAAGATCATTTGGTTGACACATTCATGAAAGACTGCAATGTACTCCAAATATTGGCGAGCAGTGCTAGAAAATTTTTGAAGCTTTAATTCAAAGCTGGCAGCCAATGCACAATCTAAGGGATCAGAATAATGCCTTGACATCTTGTTCATCAGGGTAGAGACCTTTCTAACTGTTAAGTTGATTCCCATGCGATGAATGGTTGGGGCAAGACATCTCAAGCATAGGGGATGATAATGAACTGTTTTAACCAGACGTTCAATATCTGCCTCTGGCCGACCTTTGGGGGGAAATCTCAGTTGATACTCATCCTCTTTGATAGACGCCTGAATCAGCTGGATAGCGGAATTCGTGGTGAGTGGCTTTAATTCAAACACATTCGTTGGGAGATCAAATGGCTCGCCTAACGTTTGTCGTGTATTAAAAATGACGAATGTTTCTGGAATTTCAAGCAGCCTGACAAGTAGACTAAACACACTGAAGATCACTTCAAGATCATTGGTTATCATATGATCAATATAATTGGGGCACATATATTCCATGTTGTCAAAAATGAGAAACGTTTTTTTTTCAAAAATGTTTTTTAAAATTTTATAAGTATAATCTTTCCATTCCTTCTTTGGAAAATCTTGATCTGAAAACAATTGATCTCCAATATCCAGCATTACTGATGTTGTCGTTGATGTATGGTTTAATTTTACATATACGATTTGTTCACTTCGTGATGTTTTCGTAAACCAGTGTGCCAATTCAACAGCCAGTGCAGTTTTTCCGACCCCTCCTTTGGCCTGGATAACCGCCCAGTTGTCATTTTCTAATAATCGTTCAATATATAAACATTCCTGAGAACGATTTACAAATATATTTGCCGGCGGTTCAGGTAACTCAGGCATTTTTTGCTTCTCATTGAATTCAAATTCGATACGCTCCAGATGATGGAATAATTGAGGGTCACTCCGCTGACTTAATGTGGGAACAAACCAGTCTTGAATATTCACAGGGATTTGATCCTTTTCTTTCATGAAAAAATTCATTGCTTTTTGACCGGTCAGCATGGCCTGAGAAACTGGATTCCCCTGCATCAAGTAGGGATAAAAATAACTAAAAAAATGATATATTGAGTCAGAATTAAGTTTATAAGGAATTGTTATTACTGAGGCAACCCCTTTTTGGAGCATGTCAATAGTCACTTGAGATAAATGGTTTGAAGGATGTTGACAGATTCCAATAAAAACCAATGGAATTTCAAAGGATTGCATGCATTCTGACAGTTGACCTGCATCAACGATGTTGACCTTTCGTTTTTGTGTATCTGGAAGGATTTCAGGGTCTTCAAAACAGAATCCAACCAGATCACTCTCCGGTTGCGTTGCCCAGTGACCATCAAAATGAACGATATGGTACGGCTTTCCAGATTTCCTGGCAGCATCTAATGTCAATTCAAGTTCCAAAAAAGTGGGTGGTTTTAATTGATGGATTGAAACCTTGTCAGGAAAAAAATCGATAGAGTTAAACAATTCTTTGGCCATATAACGATGATCTGTGTCTGTCATTTCAATATCATCCTCTGGCCTGGAATTGATTAACAGGATGCGTAATGGCAATTCATTCTGTTGGACATCCCAACTCTGAGTGAATGGAAACTGATACCGAAAAATGACCGGATTTTTTTTTCGCCTAAAAAAATAGTCAGAACCAGTGTACATTAATTGCCATGGCAGGGATAATACAATGCGCTGAGCATGAGTGTCACACTGTTCAAGTGTTGTTTGATCAAAACGTACTGAAAAAACGTATGGTTTTCTTTTTTCTTGATGCCAAAAATCAAGTATTGGTTTACAACTGTTTGGAAAAACACTGTGATATAATTCAGTCCCCCATGTGATGAGTTGACTTTCAATTTTTTGTGCTTTCTCTTGATTTGAATGGGATGGCCAGATATGGTATTGAGTCAAATACCACTGAAGTTCATCTTGTGGAATGGGTAATGATAAAACCAACTGATAAGACTCTGTTTTCAAAAGCTCATTTTCATCCGCTTTGTCAGTAATCAGTTCAAGTTCAGCACTGGCTGTGATCTGTTGCGTTTCATTATCTTGAACATTCAAATCAGTCAAATGTAAAACGAGCGCATTTTCTGGATGTTCATTGATTGTTGTTTCACCGAGTTGTTTTTGATTCTTTTGATTCATTAATTGCCCCTTTTTTTCAATGCATATATTCAAAATTTATTCATAACAAAAATTGTAGGCTTTGTAAATTGAATTGAGTCTATTTGTAGGGCAAGATACGTTGAAATGGACGCGTTGGTCTAGTCATTTTGTTTTTTTATTATTTGAAATGAAAAAGAAATTTTCTCGCTCCCAGGTTTTCGAAAGGGAGCGAGAAAATAAAAAAAGATTTCTGCTATGGCATGTATCTACTGATTGACAAAATTTTTAATACTTTTGATCAGTTTTTGTCGATCCAGTTTCAATTGATAATCATCGATTCCAACTTTCTTACCTTCAATGCGGTGTCTTTCTTCAGATAGAGAAGTAACAGCAATAACAGGTAAGGATGAAAATCTGGAATCTTTTTTAATTTTTTGAGTGAGCTCAAACCCGTTCATATTGGGCATTTCAATGTCAGTCACAACAATAGAAATTTCTTCATCGTGGGCTTGAAGTAAATTCCAGGCAACAGCGCCATCCTCAGCAGTAATCACGTTGAACCCTTCATCATCCAGTATGGCACGAATCTGTTCTCTGAAAAATGCGGCATCTTCAGCCAGAAGAATTGATGGACGTTGTTGTTTTTCACCTTCTTCATGTTCTAACCATTGAGGCTGGATGGTTTTAATAAAGCCATAAATATCAACAATGAGGGTTGTATTTTTTCTGATAACCATTGAGCCTAATATTCCCGGTTGCTTGAATACACGATCATCAACATTTACAGCAACCTCAGCGGTATCCAATGGACCTGTAACCAACAATCCAAATTCTTTGCCAGAAATAATAAATACAATAACAATGTATGTTTGTTGTTCTTCAATGGGTTTAACAGCTGCAACCTCATGCATGGCAAACAGTGGAATACTGCCTCCCATATATTGAATAACAAATCGCTCCCCAAGTTTTTCCATTTGATGTGCTTTGATTCTTTCAATTCGGGAAACCAGATTCAATGGAACTGCAAACTGCTCAGTTTTTGATGATCGAAAGAGGAGAAATAGTTCAACATCACCTTGTTGGGTCGTTTGTTGCTGAAATTCTTCTTCATTGTTTGTGGTCATTCCCCCCTCGATATTTGTCAGCTCTGCTCTTGAGGCCAGATTGGCAACATCAAGAATTAATGCCACACGCCCATCACCTAAAATCGTTGCACCGGCGTATTCATTACAGTTTTTCAGATGTCTGCCCAAAGGCTTGACAACAATTTCAACTGAATCATGAAGTTTATCAACAATTAATCCATATTTTAATGCACCTGCTGAAACAACCGCAATATTGACCGCTTTTGTTTTATCTGAAGAATGTTCATCAAGCGCCAAAATTTCTGACAGACTGAGAACCGGCAATAAATCTTCTCTAAGGCGAACCACTTTGGCATCACCCACAACTTCAATACGTTCTTTTACCTGATTGGCAGGGATTCTCAATAATTCATCAAGATTGACCTGAGGAATGGCAAATCGTTCTTCACCAATGGATACCAGTAAACTTGGCACAATGGCGAGTGTCAGCGGTAATTTAATTCGAAAGGTGGTGCCTTCACCCACAACCGATTGAACATCAACCACACCCCCTAAAGCATCCAGGTTAGATTTGACAACATCCATCCCGACGCCCCGACCGGAAACATCGCTAATTGTCTTTGCAGTGGAGAATCCAGGTAAAAATATAAGATTAACACGATCTTTATCTGACATGGCTTCAACTTGTTCTTCAGTCAGCAGTCCTTTTTCAATGGCTTTATATGCCAGCACGTCTCCATCAATGCCTTTACCATCATCGATAATTTCAATATTGATCTGACCGGCTTCATGATAAGCACGCATCAGCACACGTCCGGTTTCTTTTTTTCCAGCTGCTTTTCTATCATCCGGTGTTTCTACGCCATGATCAACTGAATTTCGGATCATGTGAGTCAAAGGATCATTCAACCCTTCGATAATACTTTTATCCAGTTCAACTTCCTTACCTTCTAGATCCAGTTTAACTTCTTTACCGAGATCTTTCGCCAATTCACGAACAACACGCGGAAATTTACTGAAAACCTTTCCTATGGGCTGCATTCGCGTCAGCATAATGGCATCCTGAAGTTCTGATGTGACAATATCAATGCGTTGTTTCGCCATATCCAGACCGTGCTCATTACTTGATGCAATGCTTTGAATTAACTGATTTCGGCTGAGAACCAGTTCGCCAGCAAGATTCATCAATGAGTCCAACAAACTAATATTGACACGTAAACTGGTTTCTTTTGTAAATGATGATTCTGCTTTGGTTTCAAGTCCAGCATCGTCTGATTTCATCTTAGGTGGTCTTTTTTTAGGGGGAGAGGCTTTCTGCACTGGTGGAGGAGGCGTCTCTGGCACACTTTCGGTTGTTTCAGGTGCTGCACTTGTTATTTCAGCAGGGGGTGGAGCCTCTTGGGTGTCTGTTGTGTCATCAGAAAGAATATGGATGTATTTCGTATCCAACTCAAGTACTTCGCCAATCAGATCAGGTTCAATGATGGAAGCATGTAAGGCATAAAAAGGAATCCGGTTGATTGCATCATCATCAAGGGTGCCAACACTGGTAATATCTACTTTTGATTCTATCAGAATCCCACTTTGTTGAATTTTTGTAATAATATCCAGAGGGGTTTTGTTTTTATAATGAATATCATGAATCAGGTCATATTCAACAAGATATACAAATTTTCCACCTTTTCGGGCCTGTTTCATGTCAAATTCACATATCTGGAAAATCAGCTGTCCGGTCGGTAATGAAATATCCTCAGTTCGATCGACACTTTCCTTGTCTTCATCGGATAGATTGGAATGTGTCAGACTTTCCAAGGCAGCTACCTGGCTTGAAATGTCCATATCGTTACTGGCACTGATATTTTCCATGAGTTCATTGAGACGATCAAAACCTGTGAGTAAAACGCTAACGATCTCAGAATTGGGAGTCATTTCTTTTTCTCGAATCAATCCAAGCACGTTTTCAAGTTTATGAGACAATTCTTTGATCCCATTTAGCCCCATAAATCCGGCGCCCCCTTTGATTGAATGTGCCGCACGAAAAACTTTGTTCACCAGGTTTTCATCAATTTCAGACCCCATTTCCTCAATGGTCAACAAATCTTTTTCAATATCTGCCAGATGTTCTTCTGACTCTTCGACATAAACCTGTAATGTTTCGTCATCAATCATCATGATATCTATTTCCTTTATTTTTTGAATAAATTACATTGGCTGTAATTTGTGGTTGACGAAATTCTTGCTTTCATCCTGTTGTAAAAACTTTTTTTTAGAACCCCAAGATATATCATTCGATATTTCTAAAGGGGAACATTCTTTATCTCGTCCGCTTTTTCAGCGATTCTTATCAGTATTTGCGGATTTTTGATCATATCTGAATGTAATGCATCTGCAAATGTATCTGGATAGTCAAACGCATAGGATATCAAGGTTTCCTCAATAATATCATACTGTTGACAGAACTCCTGGTGTTGATCCATCAAATACATTAAAAGCGGCAAATGAAATTGAATATCCGAACGAACTAATTCAAATAGGAGTCGATATTGAGTTTTTTTATCTATCTGCTCGATATAGGATAAAATGACTCGTGCTTTAATGGGATCATTGTCTTTTAAGCTTTCTTTAAAAGCGTCAATCATATCTTTCGCGTTGATTGAATTCTGCATATCATTTCTCCATGATATGATTTAAAAACGAGTATATCATATCTCATTGATAATTCAAATAGTTTTGTCAAATATTATCCGAGTTGTTCAACACCCTATCAATATTTTCATTTCAATTGCTGGCTTTGCGTCACCAATAATTGATAGGTCTGGTTTACTCGGGATTCATCTAGTTTTGTTGCTGCATTTTCCAGATATTTTGTCAGCTGTTTGCTGTTGTTGGCATAAATCGTTGCAGCCATGCCTTTCAATGTGTGAGAGACATATTTTAGGGTATCATATTTTTTCGAGTCACAGGCTTCTTGTAATTGAACAACATATATTTCAGAAGAAGGCCCGCACTTTGACGAATAATGGCATCACCTTCAACAAAATGCGAAAGATTATCTGCACGATGACAGGTAAATGTCAAGACTTTATTAATGTCGTTTTATGTGTTGCCATTTCAGGGCTCAAATCATGGTCATGTCTTACCCAGGGTGTTGCCCTGACATTTATATAACGCCCTTTCAGTGCTACTAAGATAAATGCCCCCTTTTTTAGAATGCGCCCCCTAACAAAGGCTGAATAGACAAAATGACAAAAACAGATGATGAAGAGAAGCGGAGAGAGACTGACACAAATCAGTCTCTCGAGTGATAAGATGAAATTTCACTTATTTATTCATCAGCGCCAATACCGAATATTTGAAGCATAAAAATAAACATATTAATGAAATCCAGGTAAAGCGTTAACGCGCCAAGAATAGCTCCTTTTCGCACGACAGCTGCATCAAGTCCATCAGGTTGGGTGACTGCCATCATTTTTAGCTTTTGTGTATCATAGGCTGTCAGGCCGATAAAAACAAAAACGCCCAGATAACTAACAATTGCAGCAATAGCAGGGCTTCTTAGAAAAATATTCACTATTGATGCAATAACAATACCCACCAGCCCCATGAAGAAAAAACTTCCCATGGATGTCAGGTCTCTCTGGGTGACCATTCCATAGATACTACATGCAACAAAGGTTCCTGCACAAATAAAAAAGGTACTCGCGATAGATGAAAAGGTGTACATGACAAAAATGGATGACAATGTCGCCCCATTCAGTGCAGAGTACACAATAAATAAAGTTGTTGCTGTTGTTGCTTCCATACGATCGACACGAGAAGCAAGCATAAAAACAATCGCCAGTTCGGCGATTATTAATCCCCATAAAATTAAAGAATTACCTAAAATTACATATCTCATTGCGCTATTTGCGACAGCAAATGCAACAATGCCTGTAATACCAAGACCAACAGCCATCCAGTTGTAAACACTTTGAATAAATGTGTTTACCTGAACTTGTGTGTCAGCCCTCTGAAACGCATATGAGTCCATTTTGTCCTCCTTATTTTTATTATATTAATACCAATGGTTCATTTAATGACTAATATAACAATCATCTTATGATTTATCAAGGTAATCCCTCAAGTTTTTTTAGATTATCCATACAAAAAATTGCCAATACTTGACAGAGTAATGATCAATATTATACAATTAACAAATTCATCATAAATTTTCGGTATATCGTAAGTAAGTGGTCATAAGTTTTCGGGTAGAAAAAAGTTCGTCCAACTGAAGATGTTCGACCGCCTGGGGGTTGAAACCCATAGCCGTCAGGCTAAGCGCAAATTCGCTCCGGTGCTCGTTTCCAGGCTCTGCCTGGGAACGTTTTCTTGGCGGCTCTGCCGCCTGTTCAGTTCGTAGGTGGCAGAGCCACCTCGGAAAACGTTCCCAGGCAGAGCCTGGGAACGAGCACTGGAGCGAGGTTGCCTTAGCCTGACGGCAATGGGGTTGAAACCCCATGCGGTCGTGCTGGAACCGAAATTTTTCAACCCAGGCGGTCGAACATTTTCAGTTAGCCGAACTTTTTTCTACCCGAAAACTTATGAACGCTTACTTAAAGACACTTTAAATTCATCTTATTCATCTTTTTCAGTGTAATCATGGTTCAGAAACGAATCAACAAATATTGAATAATGAGGAACTTATTTTCCGAGCATTCCTTACTCAAATACTGTTCATTTTCAGGATGTACATTTAAAAGGGGATAGTTTTATCAAATTATGAAGAATCTTTTCAATACACCACAACTCCAAAAGGCGTTCGATTTTGCAGAACATACTGGATGTCATATCTTTCTCACTGGCAAGGCGGGTACTGGAAAAACGACATTCCTCCAAAATTTCAAAAAAGCCTCATTAAAAAGCATGATCGTCGTTGCGCCAACAGGCGTGGCTGCAATCAATGCTGGAGGCGTAACCATACATTCATTTTTTCAATTGCCTTTTGGTCCTCATCTCCCCACCTTCACCCATCATTCCGATAGTTCACCCAAATATGTACAAAAGTTGAGCCAACAAAAAAAGGATATTATTCGAAATCTTGAATTACTTGTTATTGATGAAATTAGCATGGTTCGGGCAGATCTTCTTGATGCCATCGATGAAACCCTGCGCCGATTTAAAGATCGTTATCTCCCTTTTGGAGGGGTTCAGTTACTGATGATCGGAGATCTTCATCAATTACCCCCAATTGTCCCCAAGGATGAAATGGAGTTGTTACAGGATTATTACGACACATTGTTTTTCTATGGAAGTAGGTCTCTCAAACAAACCAGCTATACAAGTATTGAGTTAACACATATTTTCAGACAAAATGATGCGCATTTTATACATTTGCTCAACAATATCAGGGAGAAAATTATCGACAAAGAAACCCTGGATGAACTCAATGAACGTTATGATCCACAATTCAATCCATCGGATGATGAAGGCTTTATTACCCTGACAACGCATAACAAGCAAGCTCAAAAAATTAATCGCGCTCGGTTGAATACGATTTCTAGCGAGAAAATAATCAAAGTCGGTGAAATCGTTGGAGATTTTCCTGAACATGCATGCCCTACAAATACTGAGTTAACCTTAAAAGTTGGCGCGCAGGTAATGTTTGTTAAAAATGATATTTCTTTGAAAAAACTGTTTTACAATGGAAAAATAGGTAAAGTCGAAGATATCACTGATGACAATATTTATGTGAAATGTTCGGAAGATGATGAAGTGATTGCAGTAGAAAGAATGGAATGGCACAATATTCAATACACGATTGACCTGGAAACTGAAACGATCAAGGAAACAGTGATTGGCACGTTTACCCAATTTCCGTTGAAATTGGCGTGGGCGATCACGATTCATAAGAGTCAAGGGTTGACGTTCGAAAAGGCCATTATTGATGCCAATGCCGCCTTTGCTCATGGCCAGGTTTACGTTGCACTCAGTCGATGCAAATCTCTTGAAGGAATTGTCTTGATATCGCCCATTTCAAAAAGATGTATAAAACATGACTCCGGTGTCTTGCATTTTATGAGCAATATTGAGAACAATGTACCTGATGACCGCTTTTTTGAGCAATGCAAATTTGACTTTCAACGATTATTGCTGAAAAAATTGTTTAATTTTAAGCCGATTCAGGAGCATTTTAATTCAATGCATAAGTTTATTCAAAAACACAAGAAATCAATCCCGCCTGATCTTTTTAAAATGATCGTTGATGTTGATGAAACAATCAAAAATGAAATCATTGAAATTTCCAATCGTTTTGACAAACAAATTGATCGGTTGATTGCCGAAAATGCCAATATTAAGGAAAATGAATTATTACAGGAACGAATTAAGAAAGGGTGCCAATATTTTGCTGAAAAATCAGAGTCGATTATTATTCATTTTTTAACTGAAGTAGAGATTGATATCGACAATGAGCAGGTCAAAAAATCCTTAAAACAACGCTTATCCTTCTTGGGTAAAGATACTTCAACGAAATTAACCCATCTTCGTGACAATTTGTCAGTACTTCACCTCAATTAAAAACAGTCCATCAGGTTGTGCAGTCGGCCCAGCGCAATTGCGATCCCTGGCGCTCAGAATTTCCGGTATGGCATCGACTGGCATACGTTTTTTGCCAATTTCAACCAGTGTACCCACAATATTTCTGACCATAAATCTCAAAAAACCATCCGCTTCAATTTCATAAATGATATACTGATTGTCATTCAATTTAAGCTCTGATCGAAAAATTGTACGAACAGTTGTAGATCGGGGACTGCCAGAACCTTCAAATGATTTAAAATCATGTGTGCCTTCAAGCAATGTGCTGGCGTTTTTCATATCAGATATATTCAATTTATAAGGGATATACCAGCAATACTGATGAAACAGTGCCATTTTATGGGGACGTTGCCCGATATAATATCGATACACCTTAGACTTAACATTAAAGCGCGCATGAAAATCACTGGCAACTTCAACTGATGAATGAATGGCGATGTCTTTCGGTAACAGACTATTTAACCCTTTCATTAATTGGATGGGGTTCAGTCTTGTATGACATTTAAAGTTAGCGACCTGTTGCCAGGCATGAACACCGGCATCAGTCCGCCCTGAGCCAATAAGTGTGATCTGTTGTCCGGTCATTTTTGTAATTGCAGACTCAATGCATCCTTGAATACTCGGCTTGTCCTTTTGACGTTGCCACCCACAATAGTTTTTGCCATCATATTCGATGATCAGCTTGATATTTTTATAACGTGCTTCCAATCCTGTTCTCCAATTTTATATTACGCCACACAAACCTGGTTGCGACCATTTTTTTTTGCCTGATAAAGGGCATTATCTGCTGCTTCAATCATTCTGGAAATATCTGGTCCCTGCTCTTCCAATGCAGCAACTCCAAGAGATGCTGTTATGGTGAGGGGTTTATTATGATACATCACTTTCAGATGTTGATGAATACTTTTACAAATATGATTTGCACGTTCAGCAGTGATTTCAATTGTGGTTTCCGGAAGAATCAGCATAAATTCTTCCCCCCCATATCGACAAGCAATATCTTCTTTACGAACCATACCTTGCAAGTAAGCACCCAGTTGGCGAAGTACTTCATCCCCCAATTTGTGTCCATATTTGTCATTAAAGGTTTTAAAGTGATCGATATCCAGCATAATAACACCTAAATTTTTATTCCGGCGCTTACAACGATTGCTTTCCCGCTCAAGACTTTTTTCTAAATATCGCCGATTAAACAAAGATGTCAGTGGATCAATGATAGATTCCATTCTCAATTTTTCTTGCAATCTCAAATTGGCCACAGACAGGGCATATTGTTCTGCCATCCGCACAGCGATTTCTTCCCGAACCTCAAACAATTGCTGAAGTGCATTTTTTTCATGAATATTTGTCTTGGTTTCAAATTGTAAATGAAGTATGCCAATTGTTTTGTCTCTTCCAGATAATGGAATACATATCGCATTGTTTGAATTTTCAGTCATGTATGGACAACAAATGTTGGTTTCATCTTGAGTGGAAAATCTTTGTTTTTGAGATGCTTTAAAGCACCGACAATCCGATAAAAACGACATATCAATGTCGAGATGAACATTCCACCGAACAATAATGTCAGGTAATGAAGATGATTTCATCCCTATGGCAATAAAGCCTGAATCGTTGGGAAATAAGGATTCACAAGTTTTTTGAAGCACTTCATGAGTATCAGATTCCTGGCGGCATTCGTTGAGCATATCACTCATTTTGTTCAGTATCATCAATTCTTTGGCACGTGCTTTAAGCGCATCAATTGCCAGGGAAAGCTTTTGCGTTCGTTCCTGAACACGATCTTCCAATTGATTGTAAAACTTGGCATTTTCAATAGAAATGGCTGCTTGAGATGCGATGAGTTTTAGTATTTGAACTTGCTTATCAGTAAATGCACCGGTCATACGATTGTTTTCCAGATATAGCAAACCTGTTAGTGTACCATGATGTAATATAGACATACACATCAATGACTGTACTTGTTGATCCCGAATGTATGGATCACTCGTAAAATCACCTTCGTTTGAAGCATCTTTTAAAAGCGTATCTTTATAGGTTCGCCTGACATAATTGATTAATTGAATTGGCAAATCTGTGCGAGAAGTCAATGCAATTGATTCTAAATGAACTTTTTGTTTATCCATATCAGCTATTTCAGCTTCAATAAACAGCGTTTCATTATGAATCAGTAATAAACATCCTCTCGTTGCGCCTGCGTTTTCAATAACTACTGTCATTAGTTTTTCCAATAGGCTGGAATAGACAATTTCTTCTGAGATGCTGGTTGAAGCTTTCATGATTGACAATAAATCAATGTCCTGAAGCCCATGTTGAAAGGTTCGATTGTCAGTATGTAAAATTTGCCATGATGCGTTTTGTTCCATGAGTTGAAGGTAATCTTTGATATATGGATATTCAGCCAGTAAATGATTTGTTTTCGCTTTCATTCCAAAATGTTGATAGGCATTGTAACTATCCAATAAATAGGGGATTGCATGTTTTTGTTTTTGGTGTTGCAAAAAAAATCGTGCTGCCAGCTCATTGGCAAGCGCTTCATCATTTAAAAACTGGTTTTTCCCTGCAAGATGAATGGCCTGATCATATTGATCCATGGCTTCTTGAATATTATTTTGAACACGATATATTTCTGCTTGAATGAGATGATAACGATGCAAATGATTCATGGGTGCATGCTTTGCCCAGGTTTTGATTTTTTTTTGATCGTTGAGTATTCGTTTCATATGTTTTCGTTGATCCACACGGGTTGAATGATCATAGATGGCAAGTCGTATCAAGGCATCATGGAAATAATAACAGGGGATGACAAATGTTGATAACACACTTCCAAGATATTTTTCTGCTGTATCCATAGATTTCAGTGCATCATCATAGCGATAAAATATGTTATTAATATAGCCTTTGATGAAAAGTAGCAATGCTGTTACTGTTTTGTCTTTGCTTTCTATATGAGATGACAAGGCAGTTTCTTCCTGATAGTGCTCTCCAGAAAGAATCCAGGGGGTTTTGTTGGATGTTGTCAGGTTGGTGATTAGTTGTTGTAAAAGATTTTTATAATATTGCGCAGTTAAGTGTTTGAGTTGGGGTGTTTTTTCAGTAATCTTTTTGACTTTGTTATCAATGGTCATCAGGTCAATTCCTGCAAAAAATGAATATACACCAAAAACAGAACGAGAATACATAGAGAACTCAATGTCTCCAGTTTCCACACCCAGTAGGCAGGCCTCCTCCAACAAAGGAAGCGTATTTCTTAAATGTTCTTTCCAGTGTAGAATAAATGAACCCACACGAAACATTGTTTTCGCCCAGTATTTTTTTGTTTTAAATTTTTTCATTAAGGACATTGATAGACGTCCATATTGATAACCATTTTCCAAATCATTGAGCATGCCACATAAAATAATTCCATATGCAGCGTAAGTTGCTGATGATGCGGGGGTATGACCATATTTTGCAAATATGCGTATTTGTTCACTGACAATAATGGGCAAGATTTCTGGTGCAGAGATATAAAAGGCGGTTCCGACATATGTCAATATTCTTGACACAGCACGTTGTTTCGGATCGGTCATTTCCGGTAAATCAATCAGGCGATCAATACGCTTACCTGTAATTCCAAAATATATTCTAAGTATCGCAATGACTGCATTCATTTTTCTAGCATGCTTTGGAATGGAAACACCTAGCATGGCCAAAACTTTTTGCCCAATCTCAATGGCCTCAATTTTCTTGTCTTGCATTTTATAAGCTTGTAAGCGGATTTCGTATACCTTGACCTGATCCATCAATTGACTGGAATGGTTTAAAACGTTTTCAGACAAACGAAGCATTTCATCAAAATTCCCTTTTAAAAATGCTGTTTCCGAAGCTTCAAGGTATAACGAACTGGTTAACTCATAGAAATCATTCCAGTCATTTTCAACAAGCTGACCAATTCCTGTAATGAAATAAATAAATGCAGCATCATATGCAGTGGATGATTTTGCCCGAAGGCCAGCTTCACGATTTAATTCCGCCAATTGAATTTTTTCATCTGTGTGGGTCATTGTTTCACTGCAATTATTGAGATGGTTCACAATATCAAAAATGCGGGCCTTTCTCTGGTTGTCTGAGCTTGTTTTTAACAGGTATTGACCGATTTTTTTATGGAATTGCTGACGCTTTTTTTCAGGCATCATGCTATAAGCTGCTTGACGAACACGATCATATACAAAATGATAAGCTGTAATGGCGCATGAATCGTAATCGCTTAATGATTCTTTGGATTCAACAATAATGCCTTCATTGATCGATTCGGAAATACAGTCATCTATATTGATATTTCCTTCAGAAAAAATTTGAGATACATTCATTTTTGAAAATCTAGTGCCAATACAGGCAGCCACTTGAATAAAGAGCCTCGTGCTTTCAGATAATCGCTTAATTTTATCACTCATCAATTGAGCAATATTATCTGTTGTTTCAGTTTGTTTTATCTTGACGATATCCCATTGCCATCCTTCATCAGTCAGTTGTATCAGTTTCTTTTCATAAATAGCAGTAATCAACTCATTGATAAAAAAAGGATTTCCTTGGGTTTTATCCTGAACAATATCTGATAATATTTTTGCATATTCTGGACTGCAATGAAAGGTTTCGCTGATTAATAGATGAATATGCCTGTGAGATAATGGATGAAGGAAAATCGTTGTCACTGGAATGTTTTCTGACTTGATCTTGTTGATGGTTTGAAAAAGTATATGTTTATCTGTTATTTTTCCAGGGCGATAGGCGCCTAAAAAAAAGAGAACGATTTTGCTGTTGGTTAGGATTAATTGGATGAGTTTTAATGAAGCCTGATCTATCCACTGAAGATCATCAATAAAAATGATCAATGGATTATCTAAATCAGCAAATGTCATAATAAATTTATGAAAAACATATTCAAAGCGATTTTGAAGTTCACTTGGCGATAGATTCTCAAGAACAGGCTGCTCACCAATGATCCATTCTATCTCAGGAATGACATTGATAATCAATTGACCATTTTCACCCAGCGCAGATTTTAATTTGAGTCGCCATTGAACTAATTGGGGTTCATCCATTTTCAATAAATGTCGGACCAGTTCTGAAAAAGCCGCAACCAATGCAGCATAAGGGGTATTTCTAGAAAAACGATCATTTTTACCAGAAATAAAAAATATTTGATTATTTGGAAAGTTTTGATGGAGACCTTCTTTAAAATGTTCGACCAAAGCAGTTTTTCCCATCCCAGTTTCGCCTTGGATCAAAATCATTTCTGATTGTCCGGTTGCAGTGTTATCAGCTGTTGAGGGTTTTTCTGAAAGACTGGAAATCATTCTTTTGTAGATCGAAAATAAGTGGCTACTTTCCTCATCTCTGGCATACAATTTTTTGGGTAACTGAAAGTGATGCGGAATATCTTGCTGGCCCATGATGAAATCTGATATTTGTCCGGTTTTTTTCAGTTGATTCAAACATTTTTTGAGGTCCACCTGAATGCCATTGATATTCTGGTAACGATCTTCAGGATTTTTGGCCATCAGTTTCATAACAATATTGGACACTGATTTTGGGATATCCATGTTTAATTCATGAGGCGCCAAAGGAGATTTGGCGATATGGCAATGAATCAATCTTAATGGATCTTTCGTCACAAATGGCAGGCGACCTGTCATCATTTCATATAAACTCGCGCCAAAGGCATAGTAATCCGATCGATAATCTACCGATCGTTCCATCCGACCAGTTTGTTCGGGCGCAATATAGGCAAGTGTACCGGGAATTTTGTCTGAATCAATTTTTTTTTTATTATCATTAAATCTTGAGGCCAACCCAAAGTCGATCATTTTGATGATGTTGGATTTCTGGTTATACAAAATATTTCCTGGATTGATGTCCCTGTGAATAATTCTTTGATCATGTATTTTTCCAAGTATTGAACAGATAGAGATGGCTATATGAATGATGCGATCCAGGGACAATTGCTTTTGTGCGATCAACTGTTGAATCGAGACTGCGTCAAAATCCTCCATCACAATAATCAAATTCTTGTTGACCTGCTGCAAGGCATACATTTCGATAATACCTTCAAAATTGAGCATCTGTGCAATCTCGTATTCATGACGAAAGTGATCAAGAATTTCTTTTGTTGGATAATCCTGGTTAGATGCTTTAACAATCACTGCTAAAGCTTCTGCTATTTTTTGGCATCTATAAATTTTTGTGGTGGTACTTTCATAGATACATGATATGACCTTTAATCCTGGAAATGAATTCATGATGGCTTGATCCTGATGTTAATATTTTTTGTGAGTGAATTTTTTAAAGTGATTCATCGGTTTAAAAACTGAACATTAAACGTAGTCACATAAGAAATCGAATTTATTTAATGTAGAACAGTTTTACATATATCGTCAAGTGGGATATGTTTTTTTTGAATGATCCCTTTCACCATACAAAAACACAATCTCTCTGGCACCAGGGTATATCAAATTTATAGGATATCTATTCATTATTTTCTTGACAAATCATTAAGAGTTAAATAAGATTATGAACACGATTCATTAAATAGGCATGTATTTATCGCCTTGTTTTTATTACATAAATCAAAAAAATTATATTAAAGGAGGAAACATGGGTAACAGTCTGTACAAAATTATTGAATTGGTAGGAACGAGTTCAACATCATGGGAAGATGCTGCAAAAACTGCCGTGGAGTCAGCAGCAAAAAGCCTCAGGGAGGTGCGGGTTGCGGAAGTTGACCGGTTGGATGTAAAATTAGATAATGGAAAGGTCACAAGCTATCGGGCACGTATTAAGCTATCTTTTAAGTATCTTACGTAAAAAAAACCGGGACATCTATATCATTTAGAAAAACGATAATTGTAGATGGCCCGGTGAAGTAATAATGGTTTGACCATTCAATATTTTTTATTGACCCAGCATACCTTTTTTTACACTGCTCAATTCTTTGTTATTCCCCAACCAGATACCGAATACAGCTTTTTTAAATTCTAACCCTTTGATCGTCCCTTTAAGATTGCCATTCATCACAACTTGAATACCTTTTTTTGGGGTATAGATGACTTCATAAATATCATTTGATTTTGCATCATCTTTAAAATAACCATTAAACGTTTTAATTTCCTGCTGCATCGTTTTTATTTTTTCACCTGTACCTGCTTCAAATCCTTGATTCCAGCCAGCAACAATTTTTTTGGCTTCGACACCATCGTAAATCCAGTGCATCCGAATGGCCATCGGTTCATCAGCATCAATAATAGTTTTGGGATCCGAACATTTTTTCTTTAAATACAATCCCCCTGCATACACTTTGAAAAAAAACTTTTTTCGGACACCAGCACCATTTAAGAGCAGCTGGGTGCCATCTTTATCTAATGTGTCCGGTAATTTGACCCCAGCTATTTTCAATGCATAGACCTGTGGGACAAATAAAAATAAAGTTATCATAATTAGAAATACTTTTTTCATTAACGTTGCCTCCTGAATTTTTTGTTAAAATAACTGCCGACTCAATCGGCACTTAAAAAAATTAATAATATTTTTACCAAAAACAAACATTTTTGTCACCCTGAAGTATGCCCATTTTAGTTAATAAAGATCCTAAAAAAAGTCCCTTTTAATTGATAATTCATCCTCTTTATAGTAAGGAACAGTTTTTTTGAGCATCCCCTAGTGAAATAATACCCTAAAAGTCACGCTCCGATTCATTTCTCGATCAATTGATGAGCTTGATCTACGCAAAGGCTCTTTATCACCCACGCCAATGGCTGTCAAATAACGTGTGTTTGTTCCTGCCTTACGTAATAATGACAATACTTTTTCTGCGCGCTGTTGACTTAACCTTAAATTGGCCTTTTCTGAACCAGAATCATCGGTATGTCCTACAATTTCAACATGACCTCTACCCACTTTATTGATAATTTTGTTGAGATTCGTTATTTCTCGGGATAATTCACGAATGATTTTTTCGTGATTGGGAACAGGAACAGCCCCGCCCACTCGAAATAAAAAGATATGACCTTCAATGCGCTCTTTTATCAAGGCCAGTTCACTCACATCTAAATCCACAAGATTTTTATCTTCCACTTTAACAATACCTGGAATGGTGCGAACTTTCTTCCTCATTTCATTGATCCATTGATGAGATGCCGAGCCAGACATGGTTAACTTACCATCTTCAAAGGTCATGTAAACAGATTGCGGTGGCTCAAGTTGAACACTAACCCGAGCAAGAAATAGTTCACTGGCATTAATATCAAAAAGGTTTTCTTCTTTTAATCCCATAACACCTGGAATAGAAAGTACCTTTTTTCGAGCGGATTCTATCCAGGACTTTGAGGATAATCCAGATACATAAAGTATGCCATCTTGATTTCTAAATGATACGGTATCAGGTGCGCCCAGTATTTTTCGTGCCCGCTTACTGATTATATCTTCGTGAAGCGCATAATAGGGTTCCCATTCCGATGTAACACGGGTTGGATCAATGTTATAGTCTATGAGGAGCTGATTCGGGTCAATGGCCATTGGATCTCTTAAGCCTGAAACATAATAACTGCTGCCATGCTTTTCGTGTTTCGTTACAACAATCCCCTGGGCCTTGTTTAGATGATCAATATAATTATTCCATATGATTGAGTTTCTTATTGAAAAGAATCCCCACATACAAATTATAAAAAGAAGTACGCCAGTCACAAACCATAATGGGCTGAAACTGGTTTCTTTTTTTCCATACTCAACTTTTAAACAGGACTTAAGCAGGTCATCACATGATTGAAAGGGCGTTGCATCTTCATCAAAATTTCGGATTTCTTCGCGATATTCACTTTCAATTTTATTGAGTGTTTTTTTGAATACCTGACGAAGTTCATATGATGGTGTACCGCGGATCACGCCCGCAAGCATCAAAAAGGTTCCTTGTTCAACCCAGACAGTATGATTGCCCAGCTGAAGTGAGTTGATTGATGGATCATTTTCATGGGCTGCGGATGCTTGGATGGCTTTTAATGTCTCTGAAAACATATTGGCTTCTTCAATGGCTTCATCTTTGAATTCAGAAACATGCTGCAAGACTTTTCCCTTATCACGATGAATAATAAAAACCTGCTCAACACGATATCTTAATGTATGATAATGAATGATTTCATCTATGGGTTTCTTGGAACGATATGACTCTAAGCGCCATTTTAAGCCTTTAATGGAAAAATTGCGAACTAAAAACGCATTGACTGCTTCCATCCTTTTTCTGACTTTAATGTATAATGCAGTCTTTAAGCTTTCACCCATTATTGGAACGATTGCTTCAGATATTGCTTGAGAATGGGTGCGTAAATATGCATCCACGCTATCTTCGATTACCGGATGAAGCGCCTTTGACAGTTTGTTATCCCTTGATACTCGATGGGCTATCGCTTCTGGAAGCACACGACTGATTTCCAATGCACGAAGCGTTGGATCATCAAGACGTTTTTTCACATGATTTAAATCTCTTTTTTCCGGTCCCAGGAGCAGTTCTTTTAATTCATCCAGTTCCTGTGTATCGGATTGCTGGATATTTTGTGGGGGAAATTCAGTGGCCATACAACCTCCGGACAATAATAGTTATTTTTACAATTCTCGCCAAACAATCATTGGCATAACAAGCGTTATAAACTGAGTCGCTCTGCCATATCTTTGAAAAAGCCGACCATTTCTGTTCGTTCGATTTTTTTCTGAGTTTGCTGGTTAATCTTGTCGTGAATAGTTGAAGATAAGGTGTCGAATTCGCTTTGAATATCTTCCTTGATCATCCCGATCTGGTCAGATATTTTTTGCTGAAGGGTCGCTTCAATTCCTTGAATCTTCGATTTAATATCGTTAAATTGTGACTGGGCGATTGATTCCAGGTTATCCAGTCTGGATACAAATTTTTCAATGGATGAATATCTTTCCTTTTTTTCAGCGTCCAGTTTTTCGCTATAGGTTTTAAATTCAGTCTCGACCTGATCAGTTATTCGCCTAGTCAAAGTTTCAAATTCAGATGCAATGTTCTTTTCAAGACCGGTTAATGTATTTGTTGTTTGATCAAACAATTTGTCCTTAATTGTTTCAAAGCGTTGTTCCAGGTCATTAAAACGTGAATCATATTGTTCTATTTGGCCGCCTAACAATATATTTCGAATGGTTGAAAGCTTTTGTCTTTCATCAGGTTCATCGGTTGCCTGAGGAGACGTGCCTATTTCCATTTTAGGAACGAGTTCTGTTGATTCGATTGGTGTATCGGTCTGTTTGGGATCAAACTCACTCATCCTTAACCTCCTTGTTGAGGAATCATTATCCTCATCTGTTGTTAACAAATTGGAATGAGATAGTTGCAATGTTTCTTTACGAACACTTTTTTGAGTGTTGATTGAACTATCACTAAATTTTATTTAAATAGAAATTTTTTAGCATATTTTCATCTGAAAAACAAATGAATAATTGTGCAAGGATTTAAGTCGTTCCTTCATCATTTTTGTTTGATTTGAAGTTCCAGTTTGATTAAATCATACCAACGTTGAAAGCGCTCAACAGCTTCAGAAACAATAGATCTCAAAACTGCCATATCTAATGGTTTTGTTAAATAATCATTTGCACCGGATTCAAGGGCTTCAAAAACGCGGTTTAGATCACTTGCACCGGTTATCATGATTACTTGATTGGCTGCAGAATGTTGTTTAATAATTTTGACAAGTTTTAAACCATTTCCATCAGGAAGATTGATATCTAAAATATACATGCGTGGGTGATGTTGTTCCATAATTTCGATGGCTTTCTCATATGTCGATGCAAAAAGCATTTCAACATCATCAAAGAAAGAAAAATAACGTTCAATGCTTTTTAATATTTCTTTTTCATCATCAACCACGAGAACCTGTATTTTATTTGACATTTTTTGATCTCCTCATATTAATTATGATAATTGACGCGACAAAGGAAGCGTTATTTGAAAGCTTGCGCCAGGATTGTCAGTTTTGCATAATGCAATGGTTCCTTCATGTTTTTCAATAATCCCTTTAACAATAGACAATCCAAGACCTGTTCCCCTTGCTTTACCCTTTGTCGTAAAAAATGGGTCGAAAATTTTATCTGCCAGTTTTTCGGGTATCCCTGCCCCTGAATCGTTGATTTGAATGATTATTTGGTTTTCTTGATGCGTTGCTACAATTTCAATTTGACCTTGTTTTTCATCAAGTGCATCAATTGAGTTATTCAACAGATTGACAAATACCTGTGAAAGACTCTGAAATTCACAGTAAACAATGAGATCATCAGGAACCTTTTTTTCAAGGATGATACCTTTTTTTAAGCGATGCTGCAAAAGCTTTTGAGCATCATCAACAATCACACAGAGCCTGGCTTCTTCTTTGATAACACCACCATGCCGTGCATACGTTTTAAGGCTGTTGATAATAGTGGATATTCTGCGACTGCCTTCAAGCATATCTTCGAAGACATGTTCAATTTCACCCACCATATTTTTCAGTCGTCCGGTCGTATCTTCATGAACATGCTTTTTTAGGATCGGACCAGCAGTTTTCCAGAATAATTGTAAAACCTGAACGTTACCCGCAATAAATGTATTTGGATTATTGATTTCGTGGGCCATTCCTGCTGAGAAAGTTCCGAGTGTTGCCAGTCTGTCCGCATGAACCAGTTGACGCGTACGATCTTCAACCATTTGCTCAAGCTCTTCTGCATATTTTTCCAGTTGAATTTTTTGATATCTCAAGGTTAAATGTATTTTTACCCGAGCAATCAGTTCTTCTTCATCAAAAGGCTTGATAATAAAATCCACACCACCAATGGCCAGAGCCCCTGTTCGACTTTCTGGGTCAGTGAGTGCAGATAAAAAAATGACAGGGATATCTACTGTTGAGCTGTTGGCTTTCAATATTTTACAGGTTTCCATGCCATCCATTCCCGGCATCATTATATCTAAAAGAATCAAATCAGGATTCTTTTCTGCTTGTATTAAAGCTCCTTGACCACTGTCAGCCTCAAGTACTTGATATCCCGATGGTTCAAGATGCGCTCGTAATACTTTCAAATTAATAGGAACATCATCAACAATCAGTATTGTCGGATGTTTAGGCATGTGTATTTCCATTTTATTTTCCTATACTTGAAGGGATAGCTGCATATTTTTTTGCAGCTAGAATGAAAAGGGAGTTCTTTATTTAATCTTTTGATAATAAATGGTTTTCCCTTCCCGAATCGCTTTGAACCTGTCACTAATACCTGTCAGAAATTCAGAGGCCCCAATAAATAAATAGCCCTCTGGCGTGATGACATCTGCGAGTCGATCAAATAGCTTTTTTCGATCATCCAAAGTAAAATATATGGCAACATTGCGACAAAAAACAATATCAAAAGAACCTAATCCAACAAATGGTTTCATCAAATTCAGTTTTTGAAATCTCACCATGCGTCGCAATTCATCTTTGATTTGCCAATATTGATCCTTTTTAATAAAATATTTTTCAAGCTGTTGTTTGGTCAACCCTCTTGAAATCTCAAATTTATTGTATCGACCCGCTTTGGCAAGTTCAAGGACAACATCGGAAATATCTGTTGCAACCAACGAAACCCTGCTTTTTTGAGAATTTGATAGTATTTCTCGAACAATGATTGAAATACTATATATTTCCTGACCAGTAGAACTCGCGGCACTCCATATTCTGATTTGGCCTGGGGCAATACTGTTTGTTTTTTTTTGAAGTAGCTTTTTAATTAAACCATTGCGCAATAAATCAAAAGGTAGTTTATCTCTAAAAAATAGTGTTTCCGGTGTTGTTATGGCATTGACGATGTCCGCATTTATCTTGCCAGTTTTATCAGAACGTGCTCGATAATAAAATTCGCTGTATGAGGCACATTTGTTAGTGATGACAAGTGTATCCAAACGAGTTTTTATCAGATATTCTTTTGATCTATCCAGGTGCACACCACAAATACCATAAATATAGTCAATTAACACCTGTAATTCTTGTGGGTTGATCTTTATCATATATATGACTTAATACAATCAGAGTAAACTATGAAACGCTCTCATCTTTCAATACTTCTTCGATATCTATTATTGCAATCAAGGCGTTCTCTTTTTTGTATACTCCTTCGAAGTACTTGCCTTGAACACCCCGGACATTTGATGGGGGAGGTGTTACTTTGCGCCACTCAGCAGGAACCACCTCTGCAACTTTATCAACCAGTAATCCAATATATTCACTATGAGAATTGACTATAATATTCCGCTGAGTTTCAGTGACTTCAGATTTTGGCAACCCAAGTTTTTTGCACACATCAATTATTGTTACAATTCTTCCTCGCATATTCAGGACGCCTACAACATAATCCGGTGAATTTGGAACGGATGTTATTTCCATGTTTTTATTAATTTCCTGGATTTTTAGAATATCCATTCCACATAGGGCTTCACCCACATAAAAAGTCGCCAAATCTACCTTACCATCTTTTACCGCTTTTTGAGTGGACACGTTTACCTCCATAATAATCAAATGAAATCACCATATTTCGTTTTTTTATAGTCATTCCATTCAGTCTTTATTAAACATTTTTGAATCATCATTTCATACGAAAATATCTAAGGGACGTTCTGAAATTAAGTTCCCCATTAAATAAATGTTCATTCAGTTTTCTGAACCATGATTACACTGAAGAAGATGAATAAGATGAATTTAAAGTGTCTTTATTTCATCTGATTCATCTTTTTCAGTGTAATCATGGTTCAGAAACGAATCAACAAATATTGAATAATGAGGAACTTATTTTTCGAGCATTCCTAAATTACTTCATTTATTGTTTTAGTTTATTTGCCAAAAAACCCATATCTGGTATCATTGCAATTCGACCATCTTCCAATAGACAATTGGCAGCAATGAATGAGTTTGAATGCAATTGATTGCTAAAGGGTTGACAAACAGCATCATATTCGGAAGCGTCGCGTGAATCAATTGCCAATCCAAAGCGTTGCCCGCCAACCTCACAGATCATTAATGATGTTTTCTCTTGAAAATATGATAAAGTTGAATTATTTATCCCAATCACCTGAATATATTTTTCTTCATGGTTCAATGCAATACATGAATCCTTTTCACACCACATAGATGGTGTAAGATTTGTCAGGCAATTCTTTACATTAAATGTTGGAACAATATAGGTTTGAGTATCAATAACAACAGCATAGCCAGGTAAAATAAATACATGTTGAGGAATACAAATATCAATTGTCATGCCTTTTTTTAAATCAAATGATTGTGATATATTTGCACATAAAGCCTTTATTTTATTTTTTTCAACGTGATAATCCATTCGGATTTCTTTTGTCAGAATTTGGGGCCTGGAAAAAGAAAGTGTAAAATGAACCATATCTTGATTTTTCGATGCATTCAAAGTGATCTGTATGGGTGTTTCTGTTTGAACCAACCGGACCATTTTAAGGATGATTGTGGTCAAAGGGTCGATCAATCGATGAAGAATACGATGGTCCATCATGATTAAACCGCATTGAAGGTTTAACATGGCCTGGATATTGGATTGGTAGGCATGATCTCGAATATTTCTTCCGATTTTCCACAGTATTTTACTGGCCAGAACACTATTTTCCTGATTTAAAAAAGCACCAAGGCTAGTTAACACAGATTTCAACCTCGCTTTATCCATGGATAACTGATGGTCCCTATTTTGAGAAAAGCAGTCCATTGTAAATTGAAATTCACAAAACAGGGAATTTAGCATGTTCAGCCGGTTTTTTATATTGAGATGTCGTTGATGCGTGGAAAAGGAGACTGAGAATTCGGGTTGATCCAGTTTTTTCTCTGAATCGACTAAGTCTGCAATTGTAGATTTTATCTGTTTTATCTGATGTGGTTGCACACCAATGGCGTCTGCCAGTTGTTCAAAATTGAATTTGGAAGCAAACAGAACAAAATAAGGCATTTCTGAACCAAATTTTTTCTCTTCAAGCGTACCAATCGAATGAATGTCAAAAAAACTATCGACTATATCTCCATGCTCTTGTAAGAATCGAAGAAAATTTAGTGGTGTGTTGTTTTTTTCCTGAACATCTTTGATCAAATCATAAATCAGAATATAAATATTCTTACCTTGCTCCAACACCTGAATCAGGTTGAACTCAGTAATATGAAATACATGTTTACTATCAGGTACCGGAATATCGCGAACCTCTGTTACTGATTGTTTAATATTGTCTGGAAGCACTGCCGATGTTAAACCAGTTAACAGAACAGATTGTTCACCAATATCCATGTCATCATTGCTGTGAATCAGATCAATCAATTGATATAGGCGATCAATACCCTGTAACAGGATATTGATCACCTCCGGATTTGGAGTCAATCTAGTATTGCAAATCAATCCCAGAACATTTTCTATTTTTTGAGATAATTCTTTTATCTTTGACAATGAGAGTAGGCTGGCACCATTTCTGATAACATGCATGGCATGGTAAACATACTTTGCCAATGACATATCAATATTGGCTCCCATATTTTCAAGAGTGATCAAATTATTCTCAATCTCAGCCAGTGATTGATTTGTTTCTTCAATATAGATATCTATGGTCTCGCGATCAATTAGCATATTCATCGCTATCCTTGTTGAATTTCAAAATGTTGATCAAGGCGCATTGTTTTGAAGAGACTGTAAATATCATCTGAAGCATGAATGACTGTTAATTTACCATTTTTTTGTGACAGGGTATTGTGAGTCGCTATGAATGCACCCAAGCCAACAGAATCTACCATTTCAACCCCGGATAAATCGATATCTAGCTCGGTAATTCCCTCTTCAGCGATCAACGCCTGAAGATTTTTTTTGAATTCAGGAACCATTGAAGCAACAATATCCTGTCCCGGTCTAATGACTTTTTTGCTCATGAAAATATTCTCCTTTAAATATCCTGGCAGGATGATAAAGATCTGCCATTGATTATTGTTTTTTTTCTGGGAACTGGATGGTCAACTTGACCTGGTTTCCCTTTGCGTTATATTGAATATCATGACTATATAATTGCATGATTTGAATTCCGCGTCCATGATCTATTGTGTCATCATGTTTTTTACGCATTGTTTTTTCCCATTTAAATCCCTCACCTTCATCAGTGACATCAATTTCAAGCTGATCTGGCTGATATAAAACATCCAGGTGAACATTTCTGGATTCATCGCATCGGTTTCCATGTGTGATGGCATTAATCAAGGCTTCACGCGTCACCAAAAGTGGATGAAATGCCTGGGATTTTTTTCCAATACCAATTAAAAATATTCTAAGTTCATCTGCCGCACGATCAATATTTTGCAGCACGGAAGAGAAACTCATGTTTAGATTTTTCGCGCTTTTTTTTATTTCAAACATGCCTAAACCTCTATTCCAAGCAATAATAAATCATCTTCTTGCTCATTTTGTTGGTGAAACAATTCATATTGAATTTTTTGGATCGCTTCATCAATGGGTAGATCAAAGGTGTCAATACAGAGTTTTCCAAGAACTTCAATGCCTTCCTTTCTTGATTTGCGCATTTCACCAAAACCTTCAATAAAACCATCAGAGTAGAGAAAAAAACGATCACCTTGGGCCACTTTTTTATCAAAAGGGTTGAATACAACATTTTGAAAAGCACCCAGGATATCACCTTCACATTCATGGGCTTCAAATTGGAGATCTTTCTTGTTCACATATATTACCGGTGGATGGCCAGCATTGACGATGGTCAATCTAGATTTGTGACGATTTAAAAAACAATAACATGCTGTCAGATATTTTCCATCAGGCGCAATGGTCGTTAATACCCGATTCATGGTTTTCATGGTTTCTTCAGGCTTGTTTGTAATGCTGGCATGCTGAGTGAGAAGGGCTTTTAAAGCGGATGTCAAATATGAACTTTTTAAATCGTGACCACTGACATCAGAAACAAAAAAACCATAAATTTTTTCACTTAATTGTAAGACATCATAAAAATCGCCGCCAGCTTCATGAATGGGCATGAAATAGACCCCAAAATTGGCCTCAGGGAGATCCTCTGGTTTAACTAATATGGCCTCTTGCGCTTCTTTTACCTGTTGAAGTTTATCTGCTTGCGCTTTAATGATTGCTTCATTGGCATAACGTAATTTCAGATGAATGCGCACTCTGGCAAGAACTTCCTGTTTTTCAAACGGCTTGGTGATATAATCCACTGCACCAAATTCAAATCCCTTTACCTTGCTGTCAATATCAGTAACTGCAGAAATGAATATTATGGGGATATCCAGTGTTTTAGGGTTCTTTTTAAGTTTTTCACAGGTCTCCAGTCCGCTTTCACCAGGCATCATGATATCCAAAAGAATGAGGTCTGGCTGCTCTTTTTCTGCAGCTTGTCGGGCCTCCGGGCCGTTTGTTGCCTGATAAATGTGATATCCTTCCATTTCAAGAAATTTTTTTAAAACGGTCAGCATGACCGGCGTATCATCAACGATTAATATTTTTGTGAGCTCTTTCTTTTTTTCTAGCATTTCTTTTATTCTCTATTTATAAATGGTTATTTATTTAAAATTGAATTAAATAATATTACATACTTGTTTGTTTTACTCAAGATATTTTTATGTTTTTTTCTAACCCATCGTTGACACCTTACAAAGCGGTTATTGAATCATCAATACGTTCTTTTTGTGCTAGAATTTCCCAAAAAAAACTTGAAAAATATTTAATGCTGCATTATTTATTCCACATTAATCGAATTATTCAAAGGAACTTTACGATGCACATTATTGAAAAAAACAAATACAATCAATATTTATCCGCATTGTTAAATGGCAAAAAGAGCTTATGTGCAACGATTGTCAATTATACGAAAGAGAAGAGTCCATCGATAAAAGAATTGTACACCCAATTGTTTCAGGAGAGTTTGTACGAGGTGGGTCGATTATGGGAGCTGAATCAAATTTCAGTTGCTGTTGAACACATGGCAACAGCCATTACAGAAGGTTTAATGAATATTGTTTATTTAGAGATGGCTCACACAAAAAAAAAGGGTTTGAGATCTATCATTGCCAGTACCCAAAATGAATATCATCAGATTGGCGCGAAAATGGTTGCCGATGTTTTTGAACTCAATGGATGGGATACTTGGTATTTAGGGGCCAATACGCCGACAATGGAATTGATTCGCCTGGCCGATGAAATCAATCCTCATGTTATCGCATTATCCCTCAGTGTATATTTTAATTTAGCTGAACTTTCAAAGATGATTGATACAATTCGCAAAAAAAATGTAAGATGTTCTATCATTATAGGCGGTCAGGCGTTCAAACATGGTAATGGTACAACATTTGCCAATCAATTCTTTGATGTTAGTTATATTGAATCTCTGGATCATCTGGAGATGTTTATTAACTCAATAAAAATAGAGCAAACAAATGAATAAACAACAATTATTAGATATCGTGCCTGATTTATCCAATATATCAGAAAACCATGTCAATGAATTGCATCAAAAGATGGACAAACTGATTGCCGATATGAATGAAACAATGTGTAAACGATCGGATATCAATTCATTGGTGGGACAAGAAAATATTCGTATGATGAAAGATAATCATGCCAATCATTTAAGATTTGTCCATTCTTTGTTAGAAAATTTTAGTCAGCAAGTCCTGGTAGATACTGTTGCCTGGGTTTATCGCTCTTATCGATCCCGTGGATTTCATATCAATTACTGGCCTGCTCAAATCAATACATGGATTGAACTTTTCAAAAAACACTTGTCTGAAGATGCGGTTACAAGTATATATCCTCTTTATAAATGGTTTAGTATTTCAATCCCACATTTTTCACAAATGTCTGACAATGAACTCAACCATGTACAGTCTGGTCTAAGTTTGCATAATACAACAGTGAACAATGATTGAACAACATTTTGAATATTTCCCACATTTTTTAGAAAACTGTACTGGCATTTATATCGGACTATTTAATAATGATGGGCATCTGGTATATGCAAACCAGGGGATGAAAGATATCATTGATTCATGTGAAGAACAGCCATTGAATGCATTTTCAAATCCAACCATTCAAGATTTATTAAAACTGCCAGTCAAAAAAGAAACCTCATTTTCCGGTATGTTCACCCTGGGAAAAAAACCGCCATTTCAATCTTTTAATGGCCAGGTTTATCGAATGCCAGATCTTTTACTAATTATGGGTGACGTCGATAGCAACGAATTGCGTTTGTTAAACAATCAAATGTCCCGCCTCAACCAAGAAATTAACAATACGCAACGTGCACTCATTAAAGAAAAGAAAACCTTGAAAAAAACCTTATCAGATCTTCGAGAAACCCAGGCCTTGCTTGTTCATTCGGAAAAAATGAATGCAATGGGCCGAATGGTATCTGGAATTGCACATGAGATCAACAATCCCCTGGCTTTTATTATCAGTAACATGCAACACCTCAAGTCGGCTTTTAATGACTATGAATTGGCGTTTAATGAACTATCACAAAAGAATACGATGGAAATATCGACCATTCGAGAAAAATACGATCTCAATTTTTTGTCTGAAGACACCAAAGAAATGATACAGTCCTGTCGTGATGGTTTGATGCGTGTGAAAAAAATTGTGGAAAATTTAAGAGATTTTTCCAGGCTGGATGAAAGTGATCAAAAAGTAATTCCTATAAAAGAATGCGTTGATAATGTTATCAATATTGCCAGTGCAGAATTGAATATGAAAAAGATAAAAATAATTTGTCAATTTGATACAAACCCCATAATTGATTGCAATCCGGCTGAGTTAAATCAAGTGTTTATGAATATTATCATGAACAGTATTCATGCCATGACAGATGGCGGAGAGATTCGGGTTAAATGTCGTGAAAATGAGACGTCAGTTTTTTTAAGTTTTGCAGATACTGGCATGGGACTGGAAGAAAAAATTCAAGATAAAATATTTGACCCTTTTTTTACAACAAAACCGGTGGGACAGGGAACAGGCCTGGGACTATTTCTTTCAAGAAGAATCATCGTAAATAAACATCAGGGCACAATCGAAGCCCATTCTCCAAAAACTGGGGGGACTGTTGTTGATATTTGTTTGCCCAAATCATTGTAAAAGGAACATAAAAAAATGAATTCAGACAGTACGCTACTGATTGTTGATGATGAAATTGAAATTTTAAAATCCATTCAACGTCAGTTCCGTCGAAAATACCGCGTTGTTGCTGCACAAAATGCATCAAAAGCATTCAGCACATTAGCACAAGAGGATGTGCATGTGATTATTTCAGACCAGCGGATGCCTGAAATGACAGGTACTGAAATGTTTGATAAAATTAAAAATACTTATCCAGATGCGATCCGGATTATACTCACCGGCTATTCAGATATTCAGGCAGTGATTGATGCCATTAATAATGGCAATGTTTACAGATATATAACGAAACCCTGGGATCTTGATGAATTGGAAGAAATTGTTGAAAACGCATTTGAACGATTCTGGTTGATCAAAGGCAATCAACAATTATTGACAGAACTAAAAAAGACCAATGAAAAACTTGAAAATGAAATCCATGAACGAAAAATTGCCGAAGATGCGCTGAAAAAACACCGAGTCCTTCTTGAAGACCAGGTTAAAAAACGAACCGCACAATTGCAACAGATGAACCAGGAATTGCTTGTAGCAAAAGAATTGGCTGAAAAGGCAAATAAAAGTAAAAGCTTCTTTTTGGCAAATATGAGCCACGATATCCGCACCCCCATGAATGGAATTATTGGAATGCTGGATATTTTGAAAGAGACGTCACTTACCGAGGTTCAACATAGTTATCTTGATATCATCAGTTCGAGTGCTGACACTCTTTTATGTTTGCTGAATGATATTCTGGATTTTTCCAAAATCGAAGCCAATGAATTGACATTGGATCCTGTCAAATTTAAACTCAACGATATGATTCGACAAACCATTGATCTTTTTACTGTTGAAGCGAAGAAAAAAAATATCAACCTGCAGTATAGCATTGCACCTCATACACCCAATCACCTCAAAGGAGATCCTGTTCGAATTCAACAAATCTTGTTTAACTTAATAGGGAATGCAATCAAATTTACGAGTTCAGGAGATGTCAATGTTCAGATTTTTGCGAAACAAAAGTTCGATCCTGTCATACTCAAGCTTATTGTCAAAGATTCAGGAATTGGCATGCCACAGGAAGTGATCAATAATTTGTTCAAACCCTTTACTCAGGCAGACCGATCCATTACGCGAAAATATGGTGGAACTGGCCTGGGATTAAGTATTACCAAACAATTAGCAGAGATGATGGGCGGAGATATTCAGGTTAAAAGCAAGGTGAATGTAGGGTCTGTTTTTATCATCACATTGCATGTGGAGAAACATTCAGAAACTGAAATAACAGAGCAAAAAATTCAAGATCATGGTGATTGTCTAAACCATGTTTTTATGATCAATTCATTAAATGCTTCTGAAATTGAACAACTAAAAAACAGGAATCTACGTGTGTTGTTAGTTGAAGATACAGAAGTAAATCAAAAAATTAGCATAATTTTTTTGTTAAGGCTGAATTGTGTCATCGATATTGCCAACAATGGTGCGGAAGCCATTGAAAAATTATCAAAAAATGAATATGACTTAGTTCTGATGGATCTCATGATGCCCGAAATGGATGGTTACACTGCAACTAAAATTATTCGCGACCCTGAATCTTCGGTTTTAGATCATAATATTCCCATCATTGCCATGACCGCAAGTGCGATGAAAGGGGATCGGGAAAAATGTCTTGATGCAGGTATGAATGATTACCTGCCAAAACCAATAAAGTTTAAGTCCCTGGCAATAAAGGTGTTTCAACATTTTGTTCAACAAACCTAGGAAATCTTTAATATAAAAAATTGCGCGAAGGCTTTATCTTCATACATTTCGCGTAGCGTTCCCCCCCCTCCTAAATATTTTTATATAAAATTTGATGACCTCCATTCCATATATGGTAACAATATACATATATAGTAACGTTCTGAAAATAAGTTCCCTATTAAATAAATGTTCATTGAGCTTTTTGAACCATGATTACACTGAAGAAGATGAATAAGATGAATAAGATGAAATAAAGACACTTATAAGTTCCCCATTAAATAAATGTTCATTGAGTTTTTTGAACCATGATTACACTGAAGAAGATGAATAAGATGAAATAAAGACACTTTAAATTCATCTTATTCATTTTCTTCAGTGTAATCATGGTTCAAAAAACTCAATGAACAGTTGGCGACGTATATGCTTGATGTTTGATTCTTGAACAGTCAAACACTATAAATAAGGGACTTTTTTACAGTGTTTACATACTTTCTTGATAATTTTACATATAAATTACAGTTGTGTTTAAGGCCAAAAAAAGAAATAAAACGAATAAATTAAAAACGTTAAAAATGATTTGGTTGTATGGCATCTGACTTGCTCTGTAAAGATAGACATAAGCGCTGTTTTACATTTTTTCATCATCGTTAAAACCATCTGGACAATTCAAAACCGGAAAATCAGAAAGGAGGCCAGCATGAAACAAATAAATTTATTATATACGTTTATTCTTTTTTGTTGCTTTTCATGGCAACCGCTTCAGGCAACCAGTTATTATGTAGACACAAACGCAGTTAATTCAGGCAATGGGCTTAGCTGGTCCACTGCATTGAAATCCATTGAGGAAGCGACAAATAAAGACTTAGAAACTGATGATATTGTTTATATCACATCGAACACGATTTATGACCATTCTCAAAACACAAAAGCGGGGGCCCAAAAAATATCGTTAACAACGTGTGTATACATTACTCGAGTAGAAGGCACAAGCAATGTCAATGTTATTGCCAACTATAAAATTAATACAATACCTTTGTTTCATGCTCCAGATATGATCAAAATGAGTGATCATACTTTTGATCCTGTTTTAGATAACTTGCCACTATACACAAAAAATCCATTCATTAATATCACAACACTGGATTATCACGACAATATATTTCAGACTTTTTCAGAAATGGATATTTCCAACCAAGAAGTCATTCAAAATTATTTGGATGATATACATGAACAGTTTATGAATGCATTGCGATATAAAATTGTTCAACGATCTGTGTCTTCAGCCCATGCAAACCTCAATCTGAAAACTGCAAAAAATGTAAAAATAAGCAGGAAATATCCAGATCTTGTATGGCAGAATATTGGCCCTGAATATAGTTATCGACTAATTATTGATCAACAATATTTTGAAATTTCAGTAGATAAAAATGCATCTATTGTCAGGTTTACAACTCCAGAACTTGAAAGCGGACCGCATAAATATATGGTTCAGGTATTGAAAGATGGTCAGGTTGTGTATCATCCCCCTAAAACACAAACTCTTTATGTACTTTCCGATCAAGAACAGACAGACCTTTTAGAAGAAAAACAATTTATCGAAGAAATCAATCCTGAAAACAGATTTTTATTAGCTAATTACATGGAGGAAAAAGGATTGATAGTGGTTGCAATGGATGAGTATCGCCGATTTTTTGAACTAAATCCAGAGGAAAACCAGATGCGTCCATATTTAATTAAGATTTACAATGATTTGAAACTAAAAGAATTAAAATTGTCTGAAATCGAGAAATATAATACATTTATGTAGTACCTGTATAGCCTTCCGGGCTATGTTCGACCACCTGGTATTGAAAAATTTCGGTTCCAGCACGACCGCCTGGAGTTACAACCCCAGGCGGTCGTGCTGGAACCGAAATTTTTCAATACCAGGTGGTTGAACATAGCCCGGAAGGTTATACTTTTATCTACCCGAAAACTTATGATCGCTTACTTATTTACTCTTTAAAGGAGGAATACCTTGAAACAGCGCCATTGTACAATCGGGAAAGAGGCGCTCACGAAGCGCAGGAAATTAAAACCGAGAATAAACCAAAATATAATTATATCGAAATACTTATCGATACTCACAAAGAAGAATTGATGAAACAGACAAAGGGCATTGACGTATTACCCCTGTCAATAAGAGAAGGATTGTGAACAATTGTCATTCCACATGTAAGTTATACTTCATCATTAATTCTTGCCATGAGGCCTCATTTATGCTGCGGACCAACAGGGCGTTAACCCAGGAGTGATGCGGACTGTTCTTGGGCAGAAAGAAACTTTGGTATTGCTGATTGAAATTAACTGGAAGTAATACCACCTTATTTTTCAATTGTAACCGGCTAATGTAATAGTCCAATACAGATTTATCATGAACAAGCACTTCAATATCCCTGGCTGAAAGGGCATTGAGTGATTGTTGAACATCCTTGTAGAGAATATCCGGTAAGATATTATTTTGTTTCAAGAAAGCCTCGCTGTTTGATGACATGACGCTTCCTATCATTTCAGAGTGACGCAGATCTTCCAGGTCTTCAATTGTTCGCCCCAGGGACTGGACTGTTAGACTGGATGCGATGGCCCCTGTAAATCCAGATATTGTAACGATGGCTGTCAACATCCAGATAATTGCGATGATTCGGCCCAATCTGGTTTTAGGGGTCTTATCACCATAACCCACAGTGGTCATGGTCACAGCCGACCACCACAAACCGTCAAAAAGGCCGGCCATACCCGGACGAAACTGGTCTCGGTTCTCTTTTCTTTCTGCAATCCAGAGGGTGGTTCCAAAAATAAAAATGACGATGATCAGAAAAAACACAATACTCAAAAAGCGATAGGAGAAAAAGTTTTTCAGGAAAGCACCCACCCGATTTTTTTTTACATGTGTGGTTGCCACACCAATGAAGGAAACATAAAATGGCTGTGTCACATCCAGGATTTTCAAGCGGATTTCGTTAACATGCATGGGATTAATACAAATGTCTATTTCTTGAAAATCCAATGCCCGGATCAAACCTAAGTGATCGTTATACTCAGTAAACTCATAAGTAACTTTACGTTGGTTGGCGATTGACTTCCAGAGATCAATACTCAACCCGGTAAGCGTTCCATCCGATTTGGTGATAACGAATGGAGGTTCGTGTTTGATTCCCACCCTGATCACTTCCGCGGAAAGATTGATTGCGTTTAGGTTCAGGAACAGGAGGCCTATTATAAATATGTATTTTTTCATGACTCAAATAACCTGTTCTAAGTAGGTGGCAAATACATCTATTGCTTTTAACCCATATTTAGTAAAATAGTTGGGCTTATCGGAATACAATACAAGAACTGCCTGATTCTTTTCAAGATAAAATGGAACACTGATTGCAGATCTAAAGTGATCAAGTCTTTTTTCATTTTTCATGGATAACCCCTCCATTTCTTCTTTCAGATTATGATAAATCATCGGCCTGGCGATATCCATCGTATAGGCGGAAAAATAAGTATCAGGCAGAAATTCCACACGAGCTGTTGTAAAGCTTTTTGCCAACCTAGAGTAGCCTTCAAATTCAATATACTTTCCTTGTCTGGTTCCAATCTCAAAGGCGACAACTCCCGGAAATTTCAGGAGATCAATGGAAATAATCTCCAATACCATATCCCAGCGCATTCCCGGACTAACTTTTGAGATAAGCCGATGAATAATCTCCAGACTAAGCATTTGAACACGCGCATTCCGCTGTTCAAACACAATGCTGTCTTTTGCTTTCTTTAGCTCAGCATTTCTTATCTCTATTTCGTGCTTTTCCTGTTCTAAGCCCTGGGTGAGCTCAGAGATATTGTGACTGTACGTTTGTTTTCTGCTGAGCAGGTATATAACAAGAATAATAATGACCAATAAGATAAGAATACCCTGTGTAACAGAGTTTTGGTACCAATATTTCATTACTTCCAGATCAACATCAATTGGATCACTCCACAGGTAACCACCTTCTTTTCTGGAACGGATGGACAAGTTATATTTACCAGCTTTCTGATCATGAAATTGTATTGACCGAAGGGTATTCAGGTCTGTCCATTCTCCTCCATTTGTGCGGTATTGATAAAAGGTTCTAAATCCATGATATGAAGGCGCAATTATTTCCAGGGTCACCTGCTGATCATGAAACATTTTAATTCTTTTTGTTGGAATACTTGCACCATCAAGTACAGCGGAGGTAATCAATGGTTCATTGCTTTTTCGTGGTTGAGGATTTTCATCCAGGGAGTAAACAATGCCTTCTGAACTACCTGCCCAGAGGCGGCCTCCAGATTCCTTGACCAGGCATCGGTAGGTCATCACTTCTGATGGTAACCCACTCTCTTCACCGATGATCACTGAAGACGTGTCTGAAAACCTGACAATGCCTTCTGTATCGGTTGACACCCAGACACTTCCATCATCCATGGTGCTGACCGCACGTATTTCAATATCAGTTCCGATCCTACCAAGATCCACCCTGGTAACGCGTTCCATATCATATCGAAGTAAGCCATTTGTAGATGCCAGCCAAATCACACCATTCCTGTCAACAGCAAGGTCATGAACTGCAAAAGTCTCCCCTGGATCAAAATCCAGTGGAAGGCTGAGGTTTATAAAAGCATCATCCTCAGAAAGATAGCGATATAGATATGTTTCTTTACCACTTCCACTACAATAGATCCTAGACATATCGGTCTCACGTAAACAAAGAACAGGGCTAAACAGGCCCCTATCAGTCCCATATTCCTTTAGGTTACCATCAGGGAGTAAACAACCGATTCCTGTCAGCGGATGCTTTTCCGGAGCCTGGCATATCCACAATCTGTCCTTGCTGTCGTAGCTTATATAAAAGATTCCTTCTCCCCTTGGCCTGAGATCCACTGAACCCAGGACTTGTCCCTCCTGGTTTAATCGATATAATAGGCCGTTGCTGGTCCCTAACCACAGCAGGTCTTTTGCAGCAGTGAGGGCGCTAACATTACCACCGGAAAATTCCTGAAGCCGAGCCCCCTCATACCGCAGGTCGGTACGATCAATAACATAGATGTCCCCAAAACTCACAAAGATCCTTCCATTTTCAGCGATACAAATGGACGTCGTATTCGCATTAGGGATAGAGCCCAGACTTTCAAAGAAACGTCGTTGCAGTATCCCCAGGCCTTCAGAAGAGCAGATCCATAGTCTGTCATCTGATTCCATGACTATTTTGTGAATATTCTTGAATGGTAAATTGTTTACGCTATGAGGATTGTTATTGCTAAAAATTTGAATAAATTTAGGGCTGCGTCCCTGTCTGCGATCAAGGAAATACAGTCCCTTCTCTTTAACGCCAAGGTAGATATTCCCATGACTGTCCAGGGATAAGGTTGTTACTTCTCCCAGGTCAGAATGAAAGGTTTCAGTATGCAGAATATGCTGGCCATCCTCCGAGAGTTCTAGTTTCAATATGTTGTCACCTGCAATCCAAAGTTCCCGAGCTTGCAGTTGGAGGTCATTAATTTTTTTCAGTTTCAGGATCTGTTTCGTGGTCTGGCTGGTATCATTATATTTGCAGAGCCGGCCATCAGAAAATGCTATCCAGAGCAGCCCCTCTTCCGGTTCAGCGAAATAGGTTGTTGTTTGTGGATCTTCCTTCAATTTAGGAAATGTGACAACATCTTTAACAGATCCCTCAGATATCCGGCTGATTCTTCCTCCTGGCTGACTGATCCAAAGGTCTCCATTTTGCCGAAGGAAAAGTTGATTGGGATAATAGATTGTTTCATCATCCGGATTGATGGAACCCTTAATGTATGTTGAGATTGTGGAAGTATCAAGTCCAACCTCGATCAAGCTGATACCTGCATCATGACTCAGAAGCAATCCATCAGGTGTGCTGCAAAAGGAGCGGCCATAATGGCTGGGTATATGCTGTGAAAAATCTTTGAAATTGGTTCCGTCAAACCTGAGCAAACCTGCATCACTGGCTATCCAAAAAAAACCATATGAATCCTGAACCACATCCCTGATCTGGTTTGAGGGCAGTTTGTTTGTTTTGGAGTAATAGGTAAGATGCAGATTTTGACCTGCAGCGATGCTCCATGAGAGGATGTAAAAAGTGAAGATATAGATTATTTTTCTTTGCATATTTTTTTTCTTTTTTTAATATTTCTAAATTTTAAATAGACCCGCATGTTATGAATAATGGCTTTATCGAACTTAATGCCCTTCGGGCAATTTTTTTATTTCATGAGTATTTGAGCGCTGAAAATAAGTTCCCTATTAAATAAATGTTCATTCAGTGTCATCATGGTTCAGAAACGAATCAACAAATATTCAATAATGGGCATCCTTCATTTCCCAGTTAACACTTCAGGAATAAATTTGGAACTTGAAAATTTTCTGGGCTTAATGATTATGAGATTTAAGCCTGATATTCAAGTTTGAAAATTCCAAAAAAGTGTTAACT
>Ga0272440_1000083_pt1 | contig 75535 bp, 52 predicted proteins | sample SSMMMBAug17_FD_192440 | JGI IMG/M metagenome (GOLD analysis project Ga0272440, IMG submission 192440) | Marine sediment archaeal communities from Little Sippewissett salt marsh, Falmouth, MA, United States - SSM-MMB-Aug17 | ecosystem: Environmental > Aquatic > Marine > Wetlands > Sediment ... | reverse complement strand
AGGCAAAAAGATGTCCATTATATTCAAAACACTAAGATTGACAGATTCAGACGGCTCTGAAATCTTCGACAGAATTGAACTAACAAATTATCCACCAAACGCCACGTATTCAGCAGGATATGTAGAAGAGAACAAAAGGATAATTGAGTTTGATGACAAAGCATCCACTGACAAATCTGGATGGGGTTTCACGATTACCCCCTCTGGAGAAGATGGTGAATATTACAAAATGGCTATTGCTGTATATTCTAAAGAAAAAGATAATGGTAGCACAGCAGTAACAACAAAAGAAGTCAACCTTTCAATTACCAAACAAGAACTTAATGAAGATGTTTCCGGAACCTGCTTCATTTCAACAACCTCGGATTCCATAAAATCATTGAGTTTTCTGAAATACCTCATCCTGGTCATGGTTTTCATTTTCTCTTTCCAGCGATTGAAAATGAAAAGCATCATTGGGATATTCCTGTTAATCTTTCTATGCACAGCAAACATCCGGGCAGAATCCATAAGCTGGCAAAATGTGGATTATTTTACTTTTAAACCCATGATTACCATGGAAAGTCTGGGTTCAGATGAAGTAGACAATGCCTTTGAATTGCCAATGAAAACAAGCTATTCCAGCCCTTTGGGATTCCAGTTTGGACTTGGTGGAATAAAAAAAAAGGACTTCATTTATGATGCAACACTCGAATATATCAGTGCTTTTGATGATAATGAAGGAGGCAAAAGTAATTCTGTTGATGTAATCAATGTGATGGTTAATGCAAAGTATCCCTATCCTTTTTCTGACAAACTGACAGGATTTGGCATAGCAGGTGCGGGTATTATGATGTCACAACACGATATCGGTTTTCGAGGAAAATCTTCGAGTTTTACAAATCTAGGCTTAAGCGCACGTTTAGGATTTGGCATGGATTGGAAAATCAAAGAAAGTGTTGACCTGGGAATGGAACTGACAACCAGCATGGGCTTTCTTGATGTCAGTTCAATAAAATTCAGTAGCTTAAACCTTGTTGGCAGGTATTATTTTGATAAGACCATACCAAAATCTTCCATAGAACCTCCACCTGAGCCTGAAAAGCCTGAAATTGATCTACAGGCCAAGGAAAGACTTGAATCAAGAATCGTTCAACTCAATGCTGAAATAGAAAAAATAGATCAAAATAATGGCTCAGAACATGCATCTTCACAATATGAACAAATGAAACGTTATTATCAACAGGCCAGATCTGCTCTAAAAGATAATGAACTGGACAAGGCGCAAATACTGATCAAAAAAGTTGAATCTGACAAAGTGCTTGTGATTAATAGCATGAAAAAAGCAGTTTACAATCAGATTTATACCTTAAACACGTACATCGGGCAATTGGATTCATCAGCAGATCTTGGCCAGGTAAATGCATTAATGATGAAAGCTGAAAGTTTGGCTGAAAATGTTGAAATTGCAAATGCCTTTTCTGAACTGGAAAGAAGCAAAATTTTGATTGCAAAGCTATTGGAATCTGTCTGTCACACTGCAAAACTAAAAATCATAGATGCCGAAGAACTGATTAATTCATTGCATCCCTCAAATGAGAATGAACAAGACATTAAAAACCGCGCCCAAAAAAGACTCATTGCTGCAAAAAAAGAACATAAAGATAATATGTGTAAGAATGCCATTAAACAAGCAAATGATGCCAAATATATTGCTGAATCAGCGGTGAGTTTAATAATCAATAAAGATATTCGTCGTGCGGCACAAAAAGTCATAGATTCTGCTGAAAAATCGACACATAAAGCCACAATGTTTGCAAAAAATTTATCAGATACGTATGGTATTAGAATACCAGATAAGATTCAGTTGGTTCAAAATTATTTTACGAATGCAAACAATGCTTTTAATGAGAAACAGTATGATGATGCTATCAAACAGGCTAATCTGACGATAAGAAGCGCTGAAATGATCATGAACAGTATGCAGTCGATTGCTGGTAAAACTTATACCCAACGAATAAAATCTCTTGAAAAGAAGCTGGTTCGCTTTGATCAGCAGATTGAGAGAATGACATTTTTGGTTCAACCATTAAAAATATCTGTTCCAGACAGCATGGCTCAAAATGTAAAACGAAGTGTAAAAGAACTAAACAGAAACACGAAATTAGAAATAATGCAAAAATTGAAAAGGTTGCAATCAGCACAATCGGAATTTCGCGCTGCACAAAGTAAATTGAATGCGATCTCGCTAAAACCAATCCACGCTCGGGTGATTATTGAAGCTGCGGGTGATGATCCAAAAGCCATTGATTTTCTCAAAGCACGAGAAGGGCTTGTAAAATATATGACCCAATTAGAAAAATATCGAATTGACAGGAAAACCATTGATTTACAACCAGCATTGGGTTATCAGGATCAATTACAGTTTATGGAATCCATTGGTGAAGTCAAAGATTCATTTCCCATGTTTCAGGCAGATAGTTCATTTCGGGCACAATTCAAAAAAGCAGTCCATTCATTTTCTTATGATGAAGGTTTACGCCGCCTGGTCTACATTGTTTCATCAAGACGAACTTTCATTGTCCCTGATGACCTTGAAAATGAAATTGCTTTACTGAAACCGAAAAGCAGGGACCAAAATATTGAATTTTCTTGTATCTATATTTATTCTGGTGGAAAACCGCGTGGAAAAGCACTTCAAAATATGGCGCGAAAAACCAAAGGCAAGTTTTATCCATGCAAGAGTGCCAATGATATTCGAGATGCATTGAGAGATATCTTTAAGCAAAACCAATAATTTCAATGGAGATTTTTTATGCCATGTAGATTTAAATATTTATTGGCGGTCGTGAGTATATTGCTTTCATTGAGTCAGGCAAACGCCTATTTGAAAGCACCAAATCCTTTTAAATACAATTCACCAGAGGAATTGTGGGATGTGGATACGTATAAAGAAATACTAAATGATTGGTATATATTCGCAAACAGAGATGATCTGGTGTTATATGGTAATCTGTTATCAAAAAAGCCTGTATACAAAACGACCTTTTTAGAAAAATTCAGGGTTCTACAAAAAAAAGATCGTTATCTGAAAGTGGAAAAATTTGATGATAAGAAGATTCAGGGATGGGGAAGAATTGAAAATTTTATCATCATTCCCCATGCCCTTCGCACCCAAAACACAATCACATATAAGGCGCTTTTGATAAATCGACTGAAACGAATAGAAGGCAATGTGAATACAGTGGTTCCTTTGAAATCGCCATCATCATCTGCAAAGCCATATGGACCTGAGATCAAAATATTAGAATTTGCAAACATTTACAGTTTCTTTCCCAGTGCAGAAATACCGCAATACTTGCTCATTGGCAAATTGGGTGTATTTTTTCCATTAGCACCGGATGAATACAGCCATTCGGTCAAAAAAGTGCTGCTTGGATGGGTGCCGGCTGATCGTGTCTTAATCTGGAATACAAGGGAAGCACTTCAACCCAATCCCAAAAGAAAACACCCCATTTATTTTTTTAAAAACAAAACGAATCTAAATTCTTATTATGAAAACAATCAAACAGATATTTTCCCATCGTGCAATGTGATTCCCTCATGCGTCAATGAAAATAATATTTTGGTTATCAGCCCGGATAACGAGCAAAGAATTGATAAAAAACCCTGGCCATTTGATGCATTTCGCTATGCGGTAATTGAAAAAAGCAGTATTCACGAGCCATTTCATATTGGAATATCCAACGCCATCCCAGCAGTTATTCAGGTTATTGAAGGCAGCATGCCAACAGGACGTGATGTTGTTTTTTTAATTGATGCCACAAAAAGCATGGAAAAATATATTCCCCTGGCAATCAAAATTGCCAAAAAGATTATGGATGATTTTAGAGACAATGAAAGACTTCGGAAAAAAGGCACTGAACAAATGGATCTGGACTTACCTAAGAATGAACTCCGATTTGGTATTGCTGTTTATCGGGATTATAAATGTCAGTCTGATGTTTTTGAAATACTGGGACAGTTAACGAACCATCAGAGTGATATTGAAATGTACTTGAATAATATCAAAGCAACAATCTGCCATGAAACTGAAGGTGATCCTGCCTATTATCCTGAAGCTTTATTTCGTGGAATAAAAGATACAGCACTTGCCATGAATTGGAAAGCAAAGGCCATGAAACAAATTATTCTTATTGGTGATGCTGGAAATGACAGCCGCGGAAAAGATCAATTAACACCCAAAAAAATATCAAATTTATTAATTGATCGGAATATTTCTTTCAGTACAATCCAGATCTTAAATAAACCACATGATCATGCATATGAATCCGCACAACGATCTTTTTGTCAAGATATTCGTTCAATTATTAATGGTATTGCCAGTCAAGAATTATATAGGGCCGCAAATTATGAAAAACAAAACCTGATGGTTCAAGAAACTGACTATCAACATATCAAAAAAGACCTTCAGACAATTGTGGATAAAACATCAGAAAATACTTGCTGTGACAATCTTTGCTGTCCAATTTCAGACAGCCGATGGACTCTTGAATGCTTGACAGTGAATGATTCCTACCAGGATCAATTTAACAGACAGGTTCAGAATCAAATTGATTTATTGACACAACAACTCATTGAAACCAAGGATCTTTTGGAACAAATACGAATCAAGGATAAAATTGTATTCCAACAAGATTCCACCACCCCGAACTATTCTTTCAGGCCGCAATTGATGCTTGGTATTTTGACAGATTTAATTCATAAGCTGGGATCAAATCTTGCTAAAGAAAAATATCCAAAAAAAGCGCATTCCGAAGACTTGATAATCAAACTGGGGATTAGTGAGTTAAATGAATACCTTGATGAAGCACCCGAATTTTTTACTGATGCTTATGTCATGTATAAACGACCAGGGGAATCATACAAAAATGATCCTCCCCAATTTGAAAAAATGGTTTTGTTTCAGAAAAAAGAAGTTGAAAACCTGTTGTCACCTCTTTCTTTTCTCAAAGACAATTATCAATGTCAGCTTCACCCTCAAAACATTAAAACGATCTGGACTGAGTTTTTACAAGCGCTTATTGGCGTTATTGAATCAAATTTTATTGATCAATCGAAAAGCACGCAGGAACTTTATGAAAAACAATATGGTATTTCGTTAAGAAGTCAACATCCGCTGCTCAAAATACCTTATAAACAAATCGCGCAAAACCAGATAGATATAGGCGCTAGTGTATTAGATCAGTTAGGAAATTATTTGTGTGAAAGTCATGACAAGTTGAAAAATTTGTATCACAATGGTAAATATTTTTCCATGTTTGGTCAAAAATACATATGGGTAGAATCGGCAATATTGCCTTAAGATTGATCGGACAACCAATTTCCGAAACCAATGTAGGGACAATTTTTGTTGACTTGAAAAAAAGATAAAGAATTAATTATGAAAAATTTCAGCATATCAATCATACTGTTTGCAATAATTGTTACTATCATAACGAGTATTTTATTTCTCACGCGAACCTCTGAAAAACCTTATTTTTTAGAATACAGCCAGGAAAAAGCAAGCCGTTTGGCGACAATTATTGAAGAATTTTATGAAAATAAAGCACAACGATCGTTTCATCTGAATATTTCAAATTTCATTGGCAGTCTTTCACCTTATACATTGGAAGCTGTTTTGATGAAGGATGTCAAAGATCCTTCCTTTTACAGTAAACTGGAGTACATAATTGGTCTACAAAATATATATTTTTATAAATATAATCCAAAACAATATTGGGATTACAAAATCCAGAACAAAAATAGAATTAGCCAACACCTTCAGGAATGGCGATTAGGCAATGAACAACTGGTATTAACATATCAACAGGAATTATTTGTTGATACCATAAATATTGGAACTGTTTTCCTGGTCTTTTCAGAAGCCAATATTGGCTCTGATGAATTGATGGCGCTGCGACGTTCATCAGGCATTGATTTTACTTCTTTTGCCAAATTTTTTCTGTTAAAAAAGAACATTCATTTCATGTATCTTATTATCGTTCCCGCGCTTACATTGTTAATTTTATTTTTGCTCTATCGTGAAATAAGAAAAAGAGGCCATTTAAAACAATTCTCACCAGAACTGAACATTGCCATTCTGTCAATATTTTTTGGTATTGCATTGATTGTATTTTTTTGCATTAATCCATCCCACTCAATTCAATATCAGGACGAACGTTGGTATGCAGAGAAATTGCTAGAAAAAGCAAAGCAACTAAAAAATGATGGCAATGAACAATTGTCTGAAGATTTTTTCAAAGATATTGAAGACCAACATCTACCAGATCACAAAGAAAAGGAATTTTCTGCTTTGCAACGATCATTCATTTGAAACAAAAAGAATGCAATTATCCCTTGTTTTTAAATAAAGATTATGTTACATATTTATCTTAAACCAATTGACATCATAGGTTTTGGCATATTGTTTTGATTTATATCAAGGAGTTACAATGACATACAATGCTCCCATACTTTGGTCTGAAGGCATGCAATTGCATCCGCATCATTTTCAGGCATCGGATCGTGCAATACTGAATCATAATCGTGAACAGACCAGACATTCGCCCTATAATTGGGGGGTTGCTGCACAAATTGATTATGACTATGATTTGCTGCAAGGATCAAACCCTTTATTTCGAATCAACCATGCGCGGTTGCGTCTAGAAGATGGCACCTGGATCAATATTCCAGATAATGCTGTTGTTGATGATGCCCCAATATCTGAGAAAACACTTCAAAATAGAGAATTTCTCGTTTTTCTGGGAATTAAACAAATTGTTATGGATGAACCGATTGTCAATGATAAAGAAAACGAAGTTCAACAAGAATCAGTTGAACAAAATGATCCGACAGTGAATGATCAAGAACGTTTTAATCAAAAAAAATCATTTATAAAAAAAGAAATGGATTTTTTGGGAGAAACCCCTGACACAGACTCCAAATCAGTTCACGTAAAACTATGGCAAACCACCATTTATTTTTCAGAACCGCCCACCTCTGAGAAAAAGAAACAATTTGAATGGATTATCATTGGCCGAATGCTCTCTGATGGGACTCAAATGACATTCAATAGACAGTTTATTCCACCCATTCTAAATGTATGCGCTTCAGAAATCTTAAAGAAAAAAATTCGAGATATTGTCGATTATATGCATACAAACACCCATCCGGTGCAACAACGTGTGATTGCATACCGAACAAAAAATGCGGATTTAAAATATGCACACCTGGTTGACATATTACGTTTACAAATATATGCATCCTACACCCGAATTATTGAAGAACTCCTCAAACCTGAAGCTCAAACACATCCATTTGAAATGTATATTGAATTGTGCCATCTTGCAGGTTCATTGCAGGCCATTTCACCGGATATACCAATGAAAATATTGTCTTATGATCATAATAACTTGACTGAAGTAATGCCCCGATTGATCAAAACAATCTTGGAACTGTTAAAACGAATTCTTACTCCAGACTTTAAACAAAGTACATTCAAAGGGGAGGGCCAATACAGAACCTGTTCCATAGATACAAAAGATATTGATTTTAATGCACCCATGTATATCTGTGTAATTTCTACTCAAAATCAGACAGCAGTTGATGATGCTTTTCTGTATTCAAAAGTAATCATCGCCCCGACCCAGGTGATTCAGAAGAAAGCAAAAAGCGGGGCAGTTGGTATTCAATTTGATCGCATTACACCCGCACCTGAAGGCCTGAACAAAGATCAAACTTATCACTATTTTGCACCGAAACAACCTTTGAATCATCAAAATGAATACATGGAGATGCTTAGAAATAAATTCTCTTTATCAATTTACAATATTTCCTACAAAGATTATCCCAAGATTGAATTCTATACAAAAAAATTATTAAAACAACAGGACAAAAAATAATGTCAGTGATCGTAGAAAAAGCGCAACCTATTATTGATTATCTCATTGAATTCAAAGAAAAAGCTGAAGGAAATGATACTGATGGACTCTATCGTCAAAAAACATATGATGACCTGGTCAATGTCTTGAAAACGTTTAAATCAGAACTGGACGAATTATCAGAAAAAGACTTAAAAATTGATTTTCGGAGAACTCCCAAAAACGAAATCACAAAGGACATTCAGTATGCAATGACCATGGTGTGTGATGAGGTCATTGTGGATTCAGACACATTCGATGACTGGCATACTCAATTCCTTGATGAATACCCGGAATTTGAATTTCAAAATCCGGGCATGCGAGCGCAGCAGTTTTATAAAGTACATGATAGAATTGGAAGAATAAATAATGAAATAAAAGAATTTTTTTATGTTTGTCTGGCTTTAGGCTTTCAAGGAGAAAAAGAAGACTCAGAATTAAAAACATTTAAAGAAGATGCTATTTCGCCACTGACAGATCCCATGGATAAAAACTGCAAACTCACGCCATTGGCTGGTGAATGTAAGAAAAGTTCTAAAACGTTTTATACCAAACTTAGTTCGCGCGTTTATCAAGTGATATGTGCTGGATTAATATTACTTGTATTGAGTATTTGTTTGTGGCTCAGGCATGATGTCACGTATCCCATTGAGGAAATCGTACAAGAGATTCAAAAACAACAATTGAAAACCACCTATGTTCAATAACATTGATTTCATTGTGAAAAGAAACAAACATTTTAAAAGCTCATAGTTGTCAGGCTAATAGCCAGGAGGCACACATTTTATATGCTTTCACAATTAAAAAACATATTCATGAGTAAAATTGGCATTGCAGTCAGTAGCGCATTTGGTAGCCTTTTTATATTTGGAATTATTCGAAACTTTAGAGATGTTGGATATGAAATCATTATCAAGATATTATTGGTTGTTGTTCTATTTGTTCTTACTGGTTTGATTCTTTTCAATGTATACAAATATTTCAAAGAAATAATAAAAAAGAAACCGGCTGATAAACGCACTGATGAAAACCTTAAAAGCAGTTTATGCGAAAGTTTGAATGCTGCCATCAAACATTTTGAACCTGAAAAACTCGATCAGAAATCATGGATCGTATTGTTTGATCAATCAAAATGGTTTTTATCAAAAAATTCCCAACTGTTTGATACTGATACCCCTTTTAAGCCTTATTCTATTGAGGAAGAAAATGTTCGCTGCACCTTGTATGTAACGAAACTATTTGTTTTTGTTGAAATATCACATTTTACTTATTATGATGACTGGCAAATTTTGTTTAATGAACTTTCATCATATCGAAAAACACAACCCATTGATAGTATTATTGTATCTGTGCCTGTTTCTATTTTATTAAATAATTCAGATCAGAAGAAATATGTCAGTTATGCAAAAGATCTTAAGGAACAACTTGCGAAATTTTCAAAAGCGATCTTGAGCTATCCTCCTGTTTATATCGCGTTGTCAGAAATGGATTCTATGTTTGGTTTTTCTGCCTTTATTCAAACGATGATTGATAATGATGAAAAGGCAGAACAGATTTTTGGATGGGATAATCCTGACAGTAAATTTGATGAAGAAACGCTCAAGGAATCTTTTGAAAACATTTCACAGACCTTAAAGCAATGGGGAAAACATGCCCAACTTAAATTGAATGATAAAGAAACTGGATTTAAATTGTATGCATTTCAAGAAAAAATGCATAACATGGCGGATCATGCGGTTAAATTTTTTAAGCATATTTTTCAAATTGATTTTAAAGGAGGCCTTTGGAGAGGTTACTACTTTCTGGGTATAGAATCAGAAAAACCCCATTTTTTTCAAAACTTTTTAAACAAAGTGTATCAAGAGCGTCACCTTGTCAGTCCATCAGATGATGCGTTAAAAAATGAAAAGAAAAAACTGCTTTTGTTTCTCATCAGTGTCATGCTTATCGTTTTGATTGCCTCATTTCTCATTAGAGATTACCGCATGTTCCGAGAACAAACACAAAACTATAGTTTAACGCTTCAAAGTAAAGTCAGACAGATTGTGGGTCCCTCAAAATCTGATTTATTTATTCCTGATGATGCAAGAAACACTTTGGATGAATTGAATAAGATTCCACAAATCGTAGCAGACCATCTGTGGATTGATTTTGATGTTCAAAATGATCTGGCCTTGATCAAAAATTCATTCTGTGCAAATGCATTATTTCGGCCTGTTATTTTACAAGTTAGCGAAAGATTGCAAGGTTTTAAACTACCCCATAAGAAAGACTGCCTGCTTGAAACACTGGGACAGGGCTTACAGATAATGGCAGGTATCCCCCTTTCTGAAATTGATAAATATCAAATTATCCAGCAACTTCCCCATTCAAAAGCAAGCATTGCGAAAACGATATGGGATGATTGCGCTGATGATTTCCATTTACCAAAATCAGATTATAAGCATCTGGCGTATCATCTTCGCCTGGGATTGGGAAATCTTTATAATTACTGGCTCAATGATAGCCAAGACATTGTGGATCAAGGGCCTAACCAGGGCAATATCACTGACAGATTTTATCAAGATTCACTAGAAAAACTGGCGAATACACACAGTGACATTCATGTTATTCTTTTAGATCTTCAAACCCTTCACAGCAAATTGGCCAACATTAAAACCAGGAGCAGGCCCAAGAACCTAAAACCATCTTGTGAAAATGATTATTTAGTATTGCACAAGCATGCCAGTGTTAACATTGAACAACCTCAATCCCATGTTTTATTGAAAAATCTTAGAAAAACAATTGTACGACATCAAACAGTTTGTGAAACATTAGATAATCAGCGTCTTTCTTCAAATCTTACCTATAACCATATATGGAATAAGAATGGTGATATCACTGAAGATCTTAAAATTATTATTCAAATTCTTGAAAAGGCCAAACTGATTTATAATCAATACATTGTTGCGCTTAATAAGGAAGACCTTCAATTAAATGATCTGGAAAACTGGAAAGAAAGGCAACTGGCAGCAGAGAATCAACTCAATGACTTATTTGCAAACATTGTTTCACCGCAATGGGAACATAAAAAATTGCATAAATCCTTATTCTACTGGTTGGAACAACTTCATGAGAAACTCCGAAATCATATTATTGACATTATCCGAGGAAAAAGCTTTTATGGCAGTGCCAGTCCTCAAAAAAAAAAAGATCCAATTGTCAATGCTCCGGCAGTACGAAAATATAATAGCGCCGACTCTAACAATTCCATGCAGTCTTTCTCACCAGAATCTTTACTGAATCAACAGCAAAAATTTATTCAACAAATGGACACAATCGGTGTTTCTCTCAGTGAGAATGAAAAACAAAGGATGGCCAATGATTACAGGCAAATGATTCTTCACTGGTGGCAACAACTGAATCATTTTGATCCAATATCATCAATATTGGCTGTTCAGACCTGGCCAGCATTTAAAAATCAAGTGTGTCAAATAAAAGGCAAATTTATTGATATCAAGCAAGCCCCTATCAACAATATTTTATCAAACGTTTCTCTTGAAAAAATTCAACAGTTGAAATTATTATATGCAGATTATCAGTTTGATGATGACACCCTAGTCAAAGAAGATGAAATAATTCATTTTTCAACAATATTTCGTAATCCAGTTTTTCTTACGCTTTTGGAAAAAGCCCAAAAGGATTTTTATGAACAAGTGGATGTCATGCGTATTGGTAACGCTGAGATTCGTATGGATCAATTGAAATTATTTTCTCAATTTATAGATAATTGTGGGATCCCTCAAAGTCAACTGCATTCATCACTAAAGAATTTAACGAAAGTGGAATCTCGATGTATTGCCCTATTTAACGCCGACACTGAGAATTTTCTTCGCAATCGATTTGATTCTTTTGTCAATAAATGGCACTTTCTTTTTGACCAATATCCATTTATTCACAGAATTTATTCTGAGCGCTCAGAAAGGATGTATCAACCATATCCATCAGAAACCTTGACTGTTGAAACAGCATCATTAAAAGAAATGCATCATTTTTTTTTTGATAAAAATATTGGATTAATTTCAATTTATCCCAAATATGGTATATATTTTGAAAAAATATTGACAGTTGCAGAAATTAATCTATTAAAAACCTGTGAACAATGGCAGAATTTTTTGTTTCATCTGCCCAATAAGAGTACGAAAAAACATCAAATAAAACTATTGTTAGATACACAAACACTCAAACAAAATAGCAAACATTCAGGTGCACCTTTTACAAAAATTTTGATCCCAAAGTTGTTTAATGATCAGTCTTTTTCAATGAATGATCATAATAAAACCATGACAACACATTGGGAGCATGATTTGGTAAATGTAATCACCATTCATGCATATCATGAATCAGAGAAACGTGTGGTCATAACAGAAAAAGGGTGGATTTCATCATCAACCAAAGAAGAAATTGAACCGGTAACAAAGCAATCAAAATTAATTATTAAAGGGGGCGATTTATTTCTGATCGCTTATACCAAGAAATTCTCAGAAAATGGGTGTCAGAACCTGTTTGATGGTAAAACAAGGTGTAAGATTCAAATGGATTTACCGGAATTTGACAGGAATGCCAAAAAGTACATGCCCATTACTTTTTTGGTCGAATGGGATGACGTCATTCCTGATATTATTTACTGGCCTTAGTGCTGTAAACATGTATTTGTGGAGATAATCAGTCAATGGATTTTAAACAAATGATAGCAGATTGTTTGGAACCAATCAGCAAAGATCATCCTGCTGGCAGTGCCTGTAAGAATATGGATATTTATGATCCTTTTCAAAAAGAAATTTCAAAAATTATCAATCCATCACGCGAAAAGGTGAACTGGGAAAAACTGAAAGATGAAGCCATATCTCTGCTTTCAGGAACTTCAAAAGATATTGAAATTGCATTATACTTAACAATTGCATTGTTCAAAATTGATGGTTACGCTGGTTATCTGGCAGGTTTGCGTATTTTTATTGGTATCATTAAATCTTTTCCAGATAACTATTATCCAATTGGTAAAAATGAGAAGAAAACCGCTAAATTTAGAAGAGGAATTATTGATTCCTTGAACAAGCGAAGTATTCAATACATGACCCCTAATCCGGCACGCAATGAAGATGCACAATACATTCAATCCATATGGGATGAACTTCAAGAATTTCAAGAATTAAAGGAAAAAATTTCAGTTCCACCGCCATCTTTGAATGACTTGCTCAATCGTATCAATGAATTTAAAACAAAATATCCAGTCAAGTCATCAGATTCGAAGCAATCAGATCCCAAAGAAGATATTCAACCAGAATCAGATCAGAAAACGCAAAAGGTCTCTAAAGCACCACAAAAAACTGCGCCAACACATAAACCACAGGTTGCTGCTTCGAGCAGCCAAAAATCAGGAGATTTTGAAAAAGATTCAATCAAGTCAGCCAATGAATTACGCCAGGTTGATCCTTTGAATCCATTTCCTTATCGTATCAAACGCATGCTGTTATGGGATACTCAAAAAAAATTACCGCCAGTAAATGATGGCAATACCCAATTGACATTTTCACCAGAAATGAAAAATCTTCAAAAACGATGGCTGAAGCCTGAAACAATCAATCCCAACATGATTGAAGAAATGGAAAGACTTTTTGATAATATGCGCTGGTGGATTGATCTTCAGTTTGCCATCATTCAAACAATGATGCAAGTTGGAACAGAATACAAACAGCCAATTCAATCAATTACGCATGAAATCAAATATTTGCTCAAACGATTTCCCGAATTGCCCAATTATAAATTCAAAAAAGGAGAGGCTTTTGCCAGTCCTGAAACATGTTTATGGTTAGAAGGCCTGGCTGTTGAAGGACAGCCAACTTTCGACTTTCCCAGCTATTTGATTGATGAAAGATTAAAAGATGATATCAAAGAATCTGAAAATCTTGCAAAGAATGATAAACTATCTCAAGCCCTTTCTCAACTTCAGGATGGCATGCGCACTGCTGTTGGTATGAAAGATATTTTTTGCAGAAAATTGGCCTCAGCACGCTTGTGTATGGAGTATCAAAGAATCAAAGAGGCTGTGATTATTTTTGAACATTTATTTCAACAAAGTCAAGCATTTCATTTATCCAGGTGGGACCCGCTTCTGTTTTTGGAATTGTGCCAATACTACAATAATGCAGCGAAACATGCCCCTGAACAGGTATCAGATAATAGAAAAAATGAGATTGCTTCTGAAATTCTTAAACTAAATGTAAGTTTTAATATCTGATCATTCAAAATTGTTTTTCGGACATAGATTTGATTCCGGTTTTTATTGTGTTGTTTACAAACCGAAATTAAGATCTTTCCCTTAGACATAAGCAAAAACAATCTTGGATGATTATAATGAGGCGAAATCGCCTGAATATTTTAGTATCAATTAAGGAGGAAACTTTATGGCACGTGTCAGTTTTCAAGACGAAGTCCCTAAAGCAAGAGTCAATATTCGTTATAAAAGCACAAAAGATGGAAAAGATGAAGAGGTTGAATTACCACAACGTGTTGTTGTTTTGGGTGATTTTAGCCAAAATTCAGAAGACTATGCTGATGTTGAAGTTGAAGATATGAAAAAAATTTCCATTGATAAAACCACATTTAATGATGTGATGAAAGATATGAATATTGGGCTGAAAATGACTGTCGATAGTGAATTAAATGAAGGAAAAGAAATAGAGGCAGAATTAGAATTTAAATCAATAAAAGATTTTAGTCCTGATGCAATTGTTGAACAGGTTCCTGAACTTAACGACTTGATGAAATTACGTGGCTTACTCAACGATTTAAAAGCAAAAGTAATTACAAATAAACAGTTTAAAAAAGAGTTGGAGAAAATTCTGACCAATGCGCAGTTAACTGAAAAAACGAAAAAAGAACTTCAAAATTTATGTTTGTCGACAACAACACAGAAAGATGATGAACCATCATCTGGTGATTCATAATAGGGAGGTAAGTTTTCATGAGTACCGATACACAAACAAATACTGAGCAAGGCGGGGCTCAAACTGAAGAACAACCATCAGTGGATAGCCTGCTTGCCAAGGTTAAGCTGGAAAAACTTGCTAAACCGATAACACTCAAAGATGCTTTTGACAATGAATCTGATAGCGGCAAATTTTTGTTTGCACTCAACAAATTAATTGAAGAAATTGGCGCCACAGGTAAAGAAGTGGATCGATTGGATAAACAAGTAATTGATATGGCCATCAGCAATATTGATAAAAAAATTAGCGCCCAGGTTCGGACGATTATGCATCAAGAGGAATTTAAAACCCTTGAGGCATCATGGCGGGGACTCTATTATGCTGTTAATCGAACTGATTTTGAGAATATTCAAGTTGAAATTCTTAATTGCCCGAAAGATAAATTGAAGGAAGATTTTGATGATGTTGGAGAAAATATTATTGAGTCTGGATTGTATAAACAAATCTATGATCAGGCTTACAATCAACCTGGCGCCAGTCCTGTTTCATATATTGTAGCAAATTATGAAATTGACCGAAAACCTGCGGATATCAATTTTCTGGATAAAACATCTAAGGTTTGTGCGGCCTCACATTGTCCTTTGATTACATCGGTGGGTAACGAGTTTTTTGGCGTGCAGTCTTTGGAAGAATTATCCAATGAAAGTAACATTGATGCTATTTTTGCACAAAATGAATATATGAAATGGCGAAGTTTTAGAAAGGCTGAAGATTCAAAATATGTGGGCCTGACGATGAATCGGTTTCTGCTCAGATTGCCATATGATCCTGAAAATGCGCCGGCGAAAAAGTTTAGTTTTGAGGAATTTGACCCCAAAAAAGACGTTGACCCCACGAACTATTTGTGGGGAAATCCTGCATTTGCATTCATGGCAAATGTCAATCGGTCTTTTAGTAAATTTGGTTGGGCAGTTAATATTCGTGGACCTAAATCTGGAGGCAAAGTTGAAGATTTACCGGTTCATCTTTATCAATCTGGTGGTTCTACGCAACGACGCCTGCCGGCCGAAATGTTAATTGCGGAAGATAAAGAGTATAAACTGTCTGAAAATGGTCTCATTCCCTTGAGTCCATATGTTAATGAAGATTATGCTGTGTTTTTTGGTGCCCATTCCACACAAGCCCCAGGAAAACACAATGCAGATGCCAAACTTGCAGCCAATATGCCTTACTTATTTTTGGTCAGCCGCCTGTCTCATTATCTTAAAGTTCTACAAAGAGAAGAAATTGGCACAACCAAAGATAAAAACAACATTCAAGAAGAACTTGAAAAATGGATCAATAAATTGGTGACAAAGGCATCAAACCCTAATGAAGAAACAAAAGCAAAATATCCCTTACGTGAAGCATCAGTGTCTGTTGAAGACAATCCTGATGCACCGGGATATTATCAGGTAACAATGAAAGTGAAACCACATTTTCAAGTTGAAGGTGTTAATATTGATTTATCGCTGGTTTCACGAATGCCAACATAATAATATTTTATTTAACAAAAGGAGACATTAAATGCCTACTCCTGCTTACATGAAAATCGAGGGGATCCCAGGATCTGTTGAGGTTTCTGGTCGTGAAGAAACCGTCCAGGTACTGGCTTTTGATCATGAACTCCACATGCCAGTGGATCGAAAAGATGGTAAAACCACTGGTACACGAGTTCATGGTAATTTTAATTTTACCAAAAACTATGATAAATCCTCACCAGAGCTTTATAATTGCTTATGTAATGGAAAAGTAATTCCAAAAATTGAACTATTCTGGTATGAAGTCAAACCCACTGGTGCTGAGGAAATTTATTTTACTCATGTTCTGGAAGATGTTCGGGTTGTCCAGATCAACGCAATCATGCCTGATGTTGATGCGCCAACCAATGAAAATTATAAACACATGGAACGTGTCGCATTTCGATATGAAAAAATTACATGGCGCTATGAGGATGGCAACATTGAATTCAGCGATTCATGGAAAGAAAACCGATAGACCAAATGATTTATTTGAATCCTTGCTGGGCAGGCCATTATGCGAGAACACGCAAAATGTGCCTGGCCTGGCCTGGTCTATTCGGAATCACCTAAAAATGCTTTTAAATTCCAGAAGTGGATCTGTCTATTTTTTGCCAGATTATGGGCTTCCGGACATTTCTGAAATTTACCAGAATATGCCGGAATCCCTTAATCGTCTAGCGAGAAAAATAGAAAAAGCGATTCGTAAATATGAACCCAGATTAAAAAATGTTCGGGTAAGATTGATTAATAAGGAAGAAGAAGACAGATTTCGTGCCACATACCTGGTTGAATCTGAGATCAATCCTGAAGGCCAAATTACATTTCAGACACGCTTGAATGCCAATGGGGAAATTGAGATAATCGAAGGAGTATGACACCAAATCATGAGATCCCTTAAAGAATATTATGAAGACGAAATTAGATATTTTATTGAAGAATCCCAAAGATTTGCAGCGAAACATCCCAAGCAGGCCCATGCCCTCAATCTCACAGATGTTCGCGAGAGAGATCCTTATGCCGAGCGCCTGATCGAAGCATTCGCCTTTTTGACAGGCTCCATCTCCAAACGCATTGATGACGACTTTTCATCACTGGCATTGGATCTTCTGAGTGTTATATGGCCACATTATCTTTTTCCACTGCCATCTTCAGTAATCATGTGCATGAACCCTATCAAGGGCCTTATTCAAAGCGGAAAAACAATTGCAAAAGGGGCGAGCGTGGAAACTGGCAATTTATCCAGTGGATTACGCGCTCGATTTACATGTTGCACGGACTGCCTTATTCGACCCTTTGAAATTAATATGGCCTCTCTGGTTTCATTGAGAAATGGACAAAGTGCAATTCGGCTCAATTTGAACTTTTTTGCAGAATCCAAATGGGAAAATATGGATTTGAGCCCTTTACAAATATTTCTTCATGGGGACCCAGGGGTCGCTTCCATATTATACTATATCTTGCTTCAACATATTAAAAATATTACCATACGATGGAATAATGGAAGTCGTGAAGTAAACTTGCCGGCCAATCATATTCAACCCGGAGGACTATCACCAGAACCGGAAAATGCCTTGTTACCATTTCCAGATCATTCTTTTTCCGGTTTCAGTATGCTTGAAACCTATTATTATTTCTCTGAAAGATTTCGCTTTGTCACATTGGATATTTTTAAAGCCATGTCTGATGTTGAACCGGACAGTCAATGTGAAATTGATTTAATATTAAGTGGGTCGGAAAATTGGCGCATAGATATTTCCGCCAGTAATTTTAAATTAAACTGTGTACCTGCAATTAATCTTTATCAAATTGATGCTGAACCAATTACGCTGGATTCAGGAAAAATGTCCTATCGTTTGGGGGTAAATAAAGCCGAGTCTTTACATAGTGTTCCCTATTTTGTGGAAACAGTTTCTGGTATTCGTGTTCATGATGGTAGCCGACACCGCTATCAACCCTTTTTTTCCTATCGATTTGATATGAATAATGATGAGTTATCTTATTATTATCTCAAACGTGTTTCCAATGTGGAAAATAAACCAGAATTATATTTATCAGTTGTGCGTCCAGATAATGCGGGTAAAGAAGTGTTATCCATTGAAATGTTGTGTGGAAATGATCCTGTTATTCGGGAAGTACAGGCTGATGATACCTGGTATCCATATGATTTGCCAGACTATGTACGACCGGTTAACCTTTCAGCGCCAACAATTCCTGTTTGGCCGAAATTGGAAGGTAGAGAACTTTGGACATTGATTCATAGCCTGGGATTAAATTTTAATACCATCAGTACACATGAAAGCCTAAAACGTTTACTTTTGATGTATAATCGCAGTGATGATCATGCCAATAATCGACGCATTGATGGTATCCGATCATATCATATTGATACAAAGCGTTCCATTTATCAAGGTTATCCGGTTAATGCGGTTTTAGTGAATTTATCAATGACAGCTGAAAACTTTATTAATAAGGGCGATATGCTCATGTTTTGCCATATTTTATCTAAGTTCTTTTCCATGTATATACCGATGAATAATATCTGCGAATTGAAAGTTCAAGAATATGAATCCAATAAATTTTTTATGCGGCAAATTGAAGCCGGTGGACAATCGATTCTATGAGTAATGAAAAAAACGTTGAGATACCAAAAAGTGCCCATCACCATCTATTATGGGCAATGTATTTGTTATCCAAGAAGATAGATTTGTCTCAATTGCGATTCTATGCAAAACCCGGTTTAGGGGTAAAAATTCCTGAAATTGATCATATTGAATCGACAAAGAATGGATTGCATGAAATCTGGATAAATTTTGGCGGTATTGATGGTGTCAATGGTCCATTGCCACTTTGGTTAAAAGAATTATTGACCCATGAATATGATGATGCACTGAAGGATGATGAAAAAAAACGTCCACTGGGTGATTTTATCAATATTTTTTCTCATCGGTTGACAGTTTTGCTTTATCAAGCATGGCTCAAACATAAACCTTTTTTGATGTTTGATCCTTCAGGGAAAGATATCCTGTCACGTTTGTTATTGTCATTAACCAATCAAATGGATATGACTGAAAGTGATCATACCAATGATTTAAAAAATCGATTTCGATTTTTTCCCTATGTTGCTGCGCTGGGCAGTCGTTCACAATCTCCAACCATTCTATTGGGGATGCTCCGAAATTATTTCAAAGGTATTCCAGTGCATATCAAAATGTTTATGAAACGATTCATTGATATTCCAGAAGAATATCAAGCCGCTTTAGGAAAGCGTCTGGATAATCAATTTATTTTAGGACAACGTCGCGCGGATATTTCTGGAGCATTTCGAGTCATCATTGGTCCTGTAACAATAAACGACTATGAACGTTTTTTACCCAACAAACCCTATTATAATGATCTGATTCATCTTGTGAATATGTTTGTTTCACAATTAATGGATTGGGATATAGAATTAAGATTACGTGCCATTGACGTACCTTATCTCACTATTGGAAAGGAGGGTGATGCCAGATTAGGATTGAATACCTGGCTGCCGCCAAAAAAAAATGATGGGGTAATTGTTATTCAGAAAAATTGATATAATCATCCAACTTAGGTTTTTCATGGCATAGTTATTGTCCTAAAAGGGTAAGAATAAAAGTCCATAGCCATCTGGCTAACACAAATATAGTTATACCAACGAACAAGTGTAGGGGCGAACCTTTCTTCGGAAATAAATGTATTGATTTCGGAGGGCGAACAATTACTTATGTCGTTCATAAATTTTATGGTCTATCGCCTTTTGAAAAAATGAATGCGGTAATACAGGAAAGTCTGGCATCAATAAAGGTTGAGCATCCCTTGAAAACAAAAATACAGCAATCTTAGTTGCATTTTCGTCACCCCATTTTGTTGTAATATCACACTGCCATTGTCCATCTTTTTCAAAATTTGTAATGGGCATGTTCCATCGTGGTTTCAAATGCCATGAGTCAGTAAAAACATAAATGGTTAAATAGCCTGAAAAATTAACAACATTGTGAACCATTCCAGTTATGGGTCGAATTCTATTGCCAATCGGAGGGACTTCAAGCAATTGAATTGCAGGTTTATTGGATACTTTTTGACATTGGATACCTGTCTTTCTGATAGGTGATGTTACTTTGCGGGTATTTTCCAGAATTGAAAACAATGGGGCTGTATTCTCAACAGACAGTTCAAAAAAAATTGACCAACTATGCAATTGTGCCTCATAATAGCGTGACATGTCTTCAACCAAAAGTGCCCATTCTCCTGTTATGCTGTGATCTTTTATTGTTGAAAAACTGTTTTTGGGCTTGTAAAAACCGGCTAAGGGGATTTTTGCATTAGATATGTTTCGTTTGGCACGATCATCAAAGTTTATTTCAATTGTATCAATATATTCTCCAGGATCGACTTTTTCAAATAATACAAAAGTTTCATTGTGTGGCGAGATCAATATTACTTTTAAATCGTCAAGTTTTTCTATCTGAATTTTGAGTTGAACTGACAGATATTGAAATGTTCCTTTTTCAGTTATTTGTATTGTTGAAATCTCTGATTTCTGATCTGGTATTCTTAGTGGTACATCGCTGGCAGTATACTTTTTGATCTTTTCATTTTCTGTTACAAAACTAAAACTATTTGCATCAAACCAACCTTTTGCCGATGCAGTAAAAAGAACCTGTGGATTCGTATTGTTAAAGCCTTCTAATTTCTTGTTCACAACAAATGAAAACGCTCTGCACAGATTTCCAGATGTCAGGTCTACAGACTCATCTATCATTGTTATTTGGTGATTTGCCTGTAACCCAATCCTTAAAGTGTCTTGCTGAACAAATGGCACACAAACCTGCCCTTGATAGCTTTGTCCAGGATGAATGTTTCTTGGGGTTTGCATATGAAGTTGATTCTGTTCAGGTTGAGCAAATATTCGGAGTCCGCCATCGCCATCAGCCAAAAAGATATATGGATGAACATCCAAAACTTCACTGGCACTGCCATTTGAAAAAAATTGTTTGATTGATTTGGGCTGATCCTTATTCTGAACATCAAATACAATAAAACCATCCTGATCACTGGCAATAAATGCATAGTCATTTCGAACACAAATATCCAAGGCATTAAAATATTTTGTGTTGCCCGCATCAACTAATTGGTCGGCCGTACTATTGTATTTAACAATGAACATCCCAGCTTCTTTAACTGCCAGAAAAAGATATTCCATATCAAAATCAAATTGAACCAGATTATTTATACAATGCGTGGTTGGCCTGGAAAAATCCAAATCATTTTTTTGTTTATAGCATGATAAGCCTTCTTCCATATCAACAATAAAAGCGTATTGGCCGAATCCTTTCATCGCATACGCTTCACCTCCTGTTTCGATAGTCGTTATATGTTCTGGAGAACTTATTGCTGACAGGTTATAAATATAAACACCTGTATCAGTTGATATATATGCATAGGCATTTTTTACCCAAACATGCCTGGCTATGGTATCAATTGGAATTTGTGAAACAAAAGATATATTGTGAGGATTTGAAGTATTAAATATGTTGATTCCTCCTTCTCCACATGCAGCAATCAAAAAGTCATTCGAGTAAAAAAGGCTCTCTGCATGATTGATTAATGGAATCGTCTGCATAATGGATATGGCCATAGGGTTTGCGATATCAAGAATATCAATACCATCAGCTGTCCCTGCAAATCCATATTTTCTTTGTGAATCAATACATAAAGTGTAAACAGGTTTAGAGGTCCAATCTATAATGGGGATGACATTATTATGAACATAGACCGGTTGGCTATATTGATACGACTCGTTCATCGCAGAAATTGTGAGTGTGACATAAAAAAGACCGGCTGTATTAAAAATATACAGGGGATTCTCTTCGGTACTTGTTTGACCATCTCCAAAATTCCATTTAACTGCTGTATAGTTTCCGGATGACTTTTGGATAAACTGAACAGTTAAAGGGCAGACACAGGATAGAATATCCATTTCAAAACAAGCCTTAGGAAGCATTTGACGTACTGAAATATAATTGGCTTTCATTTCAGTATACCATTTTTCTCCATTACTGACAGCCAGAGTGACAGTGTACTGACCTGTTTGTGTATAAATATGAACTGGATCATTGACAGTACTGGTATAACCATCACCAAAGTCCCATTTACATTCAAGAATATTTCCGGAAGAAGTGTTGGAAAAGAAAACATTGAGTGGGGAGTTTCCAAATCTGGGATTGGCATGAAATTGTGGCTCTGGAAAGCCCTGGGTCAACTGGTAAATATGCATGTGGGAATTACTTGAAATAAAAATATGGTCATTACCAGCATGTATCCGGTATGCCTCGTATTCAAGTGGGCATTTCTCAACTATCTCAATATTATCAGGATTTTCAATGTTGAGTACCCATATACTTTTTTGTTCATGCGTTGCAACATATGAATATTGTTCAACAATTACCGATCCGATAGCTGTTTGAATATTATCAATACATGCATATTCCTGATACATTTCAGGATTGGAAAAATCGATAATGGAAAAGCCAGTGTCTCGGTCTGAGATATATGCAATTTGATCATGAAGCAATAGATGCTTTAAATCCGAATGATTATCATACTGCCCAATGGGTTGGACATAATTATTCAGTAAATCATCAAAGCAATAAATTCTGATCCCTTCATTATTGTCCACAACATAAACATATTGCTCCTGAATATGAATGCTCTCAATTTGGGATAAATCAGACAGTTGAATTCGAGTGATCAGTTGAATTGCATTGGGGGATTCTATCTGGTAAATGGACAAATTACTATCAAATGCCTCAGTAACCACCACCACATATGTGTCGTTGGCATGTAATGCTCTTGCAAATAGGCAGTCCTGATCTGTATAGACAATAGATGGTTGTTCGAGATTGGTTACATCATAGACAAAAATACCAAAATCGTCATTGCAGACATATAAAAAACCATCAGTATATAAAAGATCATAAACATTTGCTTCGAAAGTAATGGTATGGATTGTTGTCGCATCACTCAGGTCGTTTGCATCATGCATCCGAATTTCATTACCCACACCAATATACAATACATTATGTTCCATATCCATATCAAAGGCTGAACTATAAGGATAATCTTTCCATGTGGCCACATGTTTCAGATATCTTTCATGTGTCGCAAATGCTGCCGTGTTGTATACGAACAAGCAGAACAATAAAACACACCCCCACTTTTGTTTCATGTTGCTCCTTTTCTATATGCCATTGGCTGAATATTAATTCAATCGACTCAAAATACCATCAAGTTGTGCTAATGTATTTGTCCACTGCTTTTCATTTTGTTTTAAAAGATCATACAGTGATTTTACTTTATTTTTACTTTTTAAAAGCACTCTGTTTTCGAGATTTGCCATAATTACACAGGCATTGTAAATACCATTCTGATGATTTTCAGCTATCATGGTATCCATACGTCTAAGAAAGAACTGAAGGATTTCATTCTGATTATTGGCATCAATTTTGTCAATCAGTCGTTGCACTGATCCTTGACGAATCGCATCCTTTGTTGAAACTGTGGCAGCCAAATAAGGGTATAGATCGGTAGGAATAACAGTCTCAAAAGTCTGCATTGTTAGTTTTCGATTCATTTCTTGTTTTTTAAAAAGAATAATTTCTGCAGGAAACACATCAAATGAAACATCAACACAGTACTTTTCTGCTGTTGGAGAAAAACCTGTATGTTCATAAGCAATATTATGCGCAAGCCCTAAAAGATCTTCAGTTTTTTTACCGCGCAAATGTTCATCATAATCGTACAAGGCTTGAAGAATAGCCTGTTGCTTGGTTTTTAGTTTCAGGGTTTTTAGTGTAACATTCTCATCAAAGAAACAATAACTTTTTTTGATATTAAATGGTCGGAACTGAAGAATCATTTCATTGGTGACATGACCATGAAGTGTTACGCAAACTTCACCAAAGTTACTGCCATTCTTGTACTCCATATCATTTGATATCTGAATATTTTCAGAGAAATATTGACGAAGTGCCACACGTTTCATGCTGACATTTTGTTGATTATTGTCTAAAACAATCTGTGCAAATAAATCATCAATAATCGCATTTTTTGCGCGATCCCTTAACAGGGTTTTGATCTCTGATATATCTGTGAATGACTTGCCAATCAAAGAGATGCACCAGGTTTTTGTTTTTTCAGTTTTATTCGTATTTTCCGCATGCGACTGCATGATTGGAAATGCAATACTCATCATAACTATGAAAAAAATGGTTATATTTATACGATTCATACAGACCTCCATCAAAGAAACGTTATAACTTAACATTCAGGATAAGTTCCACATTTGCACAAGTCGTATAGAACAGGTTGGACTTTAATGAACTATCCGACTTGCCCTGACTGATAATAAAGTTGAACAAATTTTCAAATCTTTCATAAAATATTTTTATATATACTTGATGTTCAAATTTTTTTGTCTTGACTTTTGAAAAACTGCTACTGCTCGTTCCCAGGCTCTGCCTAGGAACATAGTTTGGGCGGCTATGCCGCCTATGCATTGAATAGGTAACAGAGCCACCTATAAGACAATCCAACCAATATCTACCAAAACCAATGTAGGGGCGAACCTTATGTTCGCCCGCCGAACAAAAACCATAAATGAACCTATGTTTGAAACCTATAGATTTGTTTCCGAACATATAGGTTTGATTCCAGTAATTGTTTGGAATGTAAACATAAGATTCGCCCCTACATTGGTTTCGGACATTGGTTGACATTCTGTTTTGGTCTGAGGAAAACAATTCCCTCCCCCAAACTTTTACAAGCGCCACTTACCGAAATGTATATAACGATAAGGGCAGAGCCCATAGCCGTCAGGCTAAGGCAAACTCGCTCCGGTGCACGTTCCCAGGCTCTGCCTGGGAACGTGTCCTTGGCGGCTCTGCCGCCTGTTCAGTTCGTAGGTGGCAGAGCCACCTCGGAAAACGTTCCCAGGCAGAGCCTGGGAACGAACACCGGAGCGAGTTTGCGCTTAGCTTGACGGCAATGGGGCAGAGCCTGGTAACGAGCTATACTGTTATTTTGCGAAAAAACTTGAACATCAAGTATATATTATATTAAACAAACTACTGAACTTGTGTCAAGGATGCATTCAACAAAATGATTATTTATGTGGTAATAATGCACACATTTTTTTTTATTTGATACTATATTTGTCATTTTAGCCGTTTTGACTGATAATCTATAATTTTTTAATATTTAAACAAAATTAAACATTGACTTTTTAATTTTATTGATTCATAAAACAACGTAATTAAAAAATTAATTTAATATTAACAATTTAACTATTTTTTTTTAAGGAGTCATTATGGTAAAACGAATAATTTTTTGTATGTTTTTTGTATTGCTTACCTCTCATGTTTTTTCAAAGGAATATGTTGTTGGTGTTAAACCAACGCCACCATTTGTAAATATTTCTGCAAACAATGAGGTTTCTGGATTCTCAATTGATCTTCTTGAGCAGCTCATGCTCATTATGGAGCCCACAACAAAAATACGCTACCATATTGATCCAGATATGAAATCACATCTGCAGAGTGTTGTTCAAGGAAAGGTTGATTTTGGAATTGCAGCCACAACAATCACTGCTGAGCGAGAAAAAATACTGGATTTTACACAGCCATTTTACCAGGCAGAATTAGCAATTCTCGTTCCCAGAAGTGATACACAGCGTTGGGCATTTGTTGATATTTTTATGTCAAAAGAATTGTTAATAACCTTATTTGGAATTTTTATTTATGTTTTATTAATTTCACATATTATTTGGCTGGTTGAACGAAATGGAAATGAAAGCCATTTTTCTATGAATTATTCTGAAGGAATTGTACAGGCTTTGTGGTGGACAGTGGTCACAATTTCTACAGTCGGTTATGGAGACTTTCATTTAAAAAGGCCAATCGGTCGATTCTTAGGCGTTTTTGTCATATTCAGTGGGATTATGCTATTTGGTGTTGCCATCGCTTCATTGACATCAGCTCTCACAGTTCAACAACTTAAGCCAACAATTACCGGCCCCAAAGATTTGCCAGGTCATACCATTGCAGTGATTGAAAATACTTTTACAGCAAAAGCCACTGAAAATATGGGCGTATATCAAAAAAGTATCAGAACCTTATATGAAGGTCTTGTCGCCCTAGATAGTCGTAAGGTTGATGCTGTTGTTCATGATAGGCCACTTTTACAATATCTGATAAAAGATTTTACAGATCAGCGATTTTTAATTGTTGACAAAGGTTTTGCACCTTCAACATATGGTATTACATTACCACAAAAAAGTTTATTAACTGAAAAACTGAATATCGCTTTATTAAAACTATTAGAAGGCGGTAAAGATTCTTTATATAATGATATTCATAAAAAATGGTTTGGTGAATAAAGATTAAAATATAAAGTCTCAGCAACGTATCTGCTTGAAATGAATGTCAATTGTGTCATTATCATATTGAATCAGCGCATATCCACCTGATCCAAAAGTTCCTGGATTAACAGCTTTTGTTTTGCCTATATAATCTTTGCCTTTTGACTCGTGAATATGACCACACAACAAGATGTCGGGTTGGTGTTTTTTGATAAAATTAAGCACTGCCCGACTTCCAACATGCTTACCAGATGTTCTGTCCAGATGTGTTCCATAAGGTGGGTCATGTGTCACCACACATGTATGCGAAAAATGACTGATGGTTTGCCAGGTCTCTTCCAGCCATTGACCAAGTTGGTCATCTGAAATTTCCCCGGGTGTTTGAAATGGTGTTGGCGTTGACATACCAACCCCCATAATCCCTACACCCGGGCTTAGTTCGTAACCTCTTCTATGAAGCAGTTTTGTTTTTTGGTCTAAGTTGTCCAGAATACCAAAACCATCCATATTACCGGCTTGTGCGTAAAGATTTGGATTCTTGGATAAAATATTTGATATGATTAATTCTAGATTTGAGAGAATTCCCCCATTTGTAATATCTCCATGCAAGATTACACCATTTACATTACTTATTTCAGAAAAATTCTCCAAAAGGGATATATTGTCATGAATATCACCAAGGCCTATCCATTGTTTCATTTTTATATCTCCATATTGAACAGTTGTAACCTGCACCAAAACGCTAATAGGATTAGCTTTGATGTATAAACATGCTAAAAACATTTAAAAACGATAGTTTTAAAAATGCGCTCAGCGTTTGGTTTTAGGTTAACATAAATTTTGTATTTTAAATGATATTAAAAATATATCACATATTTTTACTGTAAACTGCAGACCAATAAGTGTATTTTTCTTTTTATAATTTTCTATATTTCCATTCGTTAATTTGCAAGAATTGTCAGTTTCTGAATGAATTTTCATTTTAGCGCCAAAAAATAAATTTTATTATTATGATAGATGATACTTTGCCTGTCAAATCAAACTGTAAAATTTAATTTGTTTCTGACTGATTGGCTGTTGCAGTTTTCTCTGTCTATATTTTAACCATAGTTTTAAAAAATCCAATCGTGCATATTCTCTTGCGCCAATATCAAATTTGTATTTCATATATGGATGTCCCATATTCCAAAAAGCAACGCCTGATTTTTTTAATAGTTTTGCCAGACCAATCAATTGAATTTTTCCAAAATTACTATAATTTATTCTATCAAAAAAACCGGTCAGACTGGTATAAATACTGCCGGTTAAGTATCCAATTTCACCTGCGATTAAGGTTTGATGATGCCACAGTTCAACAGAAATGATTGTTTGTTTAAAATGAGTTTGTTGATGCATTTTTTTTAGAACTTTTATATAGCTATCATTCATCCAGTTCTTTTCTTTATGATATCGATTGATTCCATCAAATACACCATTCATATTGTTATTTATTGAAATGAAATACTCGTCTTTTATCAAATTTTTTTTAATGAATTGCCTGAGACGCCTTGAAATATGTAAATTATCCCAGTAAAGGACCGCATAACTTGATTGCATTTCAGGAATCAAAAAAGCATTGCCTAAGTCATCCATGGCTGAAACACTAATGAATCCGCTATATGCAAGCTCATCATACATTTTGGGTGAAAAATCATCAGTGATATAGTACTTGTCCTTAAAATTATGGTAAATCTGATTCATTACAAAGCTATTTTGTAAATCTGTTAAGCGTATATATGGAAACATGCATTCTTCTTTTGATTTGTCAGTGCTCATCTGTTGAAAACAATTAACTGCTCACAGCAATTCATATGCCATCATGAATTATTTAAATTAATAATAATAATCGAAACACACAGACCATGTCAATAATTTAAAATTGTTCATTAGAAAATGAATGCAAATTAAGCCATTTTTTTTATTTACAAAAAAAAAGATACATTTTTACAAATGATTTAGTTGATTTTCTATAAAAATTCTATTATGAATAGTTTTCAGAAAATATTGAATAATTAATTTAATAAGTCGTCATGGAGGAATGAGTTGCAAACCAGGCATACGCTAACATATCAAATGATGTTCATGTTAATAATTACATGCGTATTGGTGCACCTTAAGTTGGATGGTTTGGTACACGCAAGAATGGCAAAAAAATATTTAACAATGGCCAGCCTCGCACCCAAGAATGTAGGATGGGCCAAAAATATTCGAGAAATATTACTTCCAGCGCTGGACAAGAGCACCAATAGCGAATTAAAACTGAAATGGTACTGGAGTGGCATAATGGGTGATGATAAAGATTACATTGAAAAAATGAAAGCTGGAGAATTAGATGGTGCAGCTCTTACACCAATTGGACTGATAATGACATGTCCAGAAATGGCGGTGCTTCAAGTTCCATTTTTATTCAAAAATTATGAAGAAATAGACTATATTCGCAAGAAAATGTGGCAAACATTCGATGAAATTGCCATAAAAAATGGATTCAAAATTTTGATTTGGGCAGATCAGGATTTTGACCAAATTTATTCTGTCAAATATAAAATGAATAAATGGTCTCATTTTCAACAAGCAAGAATTGTTTTGTGGAACGGCTTTGTAGAAAAAGAAACATTAGCTGCACTTGGAATGTCTTCAGTACCTCTCAGGGTTTCAGAGATTTTTTCAGCATTGCAACAAGGTATGTTTGATACTTATATAGGACCTGCCGTCTGGGTGGTTGGAACCCAGTTGTATCCTCTATTTAAATATGTTAACCCAATTAAAATCAGATATTCACCAGCTGGCGCAGTTGTTACACTAAAAGTTTGGAATTCACTCCCACAAGCCTATCGTGATGGTTTGAATGAAGTTATAAACAAAGAATCAATAAACTTTTTTCGTCAATGTCGCGTTGACAATCAAAGAGCCTTTCAAGCTATGGAAAAATATGGCATGCAGGTAACGAAAACAGAACCCGCTACCTTATCTATAATAAAGGAAAAATGCTTACCTTTGCAAAAGCAATTTGTTGGCAGTTTATATTCACAGGCAATTCTTACTGAATTGCAAAAACATTTGTCTGTATTTAGATCAAAGGAGACAGAATAATGAAAAAGTTTTACCAAATCTTTCTTGCCTTCCACGGTACATTTGTGACCATCGAAAAAGTGTTCATTTGTATTTTGATATTTACAATGATTTTCTTTTCGTTTGGTCAGGTCATTTCGAGAAATCTTTTTGGGATCGGATTTCCATGGATTGATATTCTCTTACGAATTGAAATTTTATGGTTAACATGTATTGGCGCTGCCCTGGCAACGCAGTTTAATGAGCACATAAAAATTGATTTTATCAATAGTTTTCTAAAATCCGAAAAAATGAAACAATCAATAGAAATAGCATCCTATGTATTTGCATTTGCTATTTCAATACTATTGTTTATAGCAGCCAAAGATTTTATCGATTCCATGCGAGGCTTTGACAATCCACCTTGCACACTGGTGAGTGGCATACCAGATTGGAATTTTGACCTGGTCATTCCTTATTGTTTTTTAACAATGGTTATTCGGTATCCTATTCATATCATCAGTTGTGTTGAAAAAGGGCCAACAAGCATTGATAATGAATTATCCATGACTTGATACATTCATAGTATTTTTATCCAGTTACAGAATCAGGCCGCTAAAAAGTTTAGGAAAATAATTTGATTTTTATTATCTTTAAATTTTGAAGCGTCCTTAATCATGAGATAAACTGAAAAAGAACAGTAAAATTAACGTATATACTTACTGTTATGTTTTGGTTTATTTCTGATTCTCAAATTCAAAACTATTTATAATGAGGTGAAAACGAAAGATGAGTATTATTTTATCAATTCTGCTAATTGTCCTTGTCATAGGGGCCGTAGCCTGCGGTGCTCCTCTATTTACCATAATAGGTGGGGGAGCAGCACTTTTATTTAAGTTTGTCGCAGACGGGAAACTATCATTTATTTTGACAGATATGAAAAAAGTAATGACAGCACCTGGAATTATTTCCATTCCACTTTTTGTCTTTGCTGGATTCATATTTGCTGAAAGTAAATCATCATCTCGTCTAATTCGTTTATCTGATGCCATGATTGGCTGGCTGCCCGGTGGTCTGGCAGTTGTTACAGTACTTGTAAGCACTGTATTTACAGCATTAACAGGTGGTAGCGGCGTTACTATCATCGCATGTGGTGGTATATTACTGCCTGCATTGATTAAAAACCAGTATGATGATGACTTTTCTCTTGGACTGGTGACATCAGCAGCAAGTTCTGGAGTCCTCTTTATTCCTAGTCTACCCATTATTATATATGGTGTTATTGCTGAGGTTGATGTCTCCTTATTGTTCATCGCAGGAACTATACCAGCCATATTAATTATGATGGTGCTTGTTTGTTATGGCATTTTTTATGGTGCAAAAAATAATGTGCCCACCACACCATTTTCTTTCAAGAATCTGATAGACAGCCTATGGGAAATAAAATGGGTTCTTCCATTACCTTTTATCGTAGTTGGGGGAATTTATGGTGGATTTATTACTGTTAGTGAGGCGGCATCAGCCACTGTTGTTTATGCATTGATTTCCGAATGTTTGATATATCGTGAAATTAGTGCAGGAAAATTGATACAAGTTGCGATTAAAAGTATGCGGACAGTTGGTGCAATATTAATGGTGCTTGTTGCTGCACTAGGACTGACAAGTTTCATGGTAGACCAGGACATTCCTCAAATGGCTGTTGATTTTATATCTGAAACCATCACGAATAAATACGTCTTTTTATTATGCTTAAATGGTATATTATTGGTTGTTGGTTGTTTGATGGATATTTTTTCAGCAATTGTTGTTATGGTGCCACTGATCAAACCTATGGCAGAACAATTTTCAATTGATCCGCTTCATCTCGGTGTGATTTTTCTTGCAAATTTGACTGTTGGCTATATTACCCCCCCTGTTGGAATGAATTTGTTTATATCCAGCCTGCGTTTTAAAGCACCAGTCCTTCGTTTATATCGCGTTGTTGTTCCTGCGTTGGTTCTGCTGATCATTACTTTAGTAATGATTACATACATTCCGTGGTTGAGCACTTTTCTTGTTGATTTATTTGGCATGCGAAAAGCAGCGATTATTTTGTAGTTTAATTGGCATTATTGTGTTTATGATGTGGGTCTATCGTAATCATTTTATTTTGGGCCCACTTCCCTAGCAATATAATTCGAAATAGAAAGGAGTATTATGCGTATCAAGTGGAATCAAATCTATGGTATGGTGAAGGGATTTCTTATTGTATCTCTTCTAATCGGGTTAACCGGTTGTGGCAGTTTTCAAAGGATGGTCACAAAAATCGGGATAAATGTTGGTGTTGCTCCCGGTGTTTCTCACATGATTGAAGCCATCAAGGAAACAAAAAGCGGACGACTGGTTGAAAAAGGTCTGGCTGATCATTTATTGATTGTAACAGGCATGGTTGAGATAACTGAAGGTAACTTCAGATTGTTGGGAGAAGCATCTTTTCTCTATTGTGCTTATGGCATTTTTATGGAAGACAAAGAACCTGAATTTGCCAAAGAACTTTTTGAAATTGGGAAGGATTTTGGTCTTCGGGCATTGAAACAAAACAAAAAATTTAGACAGGGCCTTGAATCTGGAAAAAAAATATCAGAACTGGTTACTTATTTGGATGAAGACTATGTCAAACACTCATTATGGACGGGTTTGAATATTGGGTTGTGGATCGTACATAATATGGACAATCCCGAAGCACTCATGGGCATGGCCGATGCCATCGCGCTTGTTGAGCGGTCTATAGAATTGGATGAAAACTTTTATCATGGGGCAGGAAAAATGTTTTTAGGCGCTTATTATGCGCTTACACCTGAATACCTTGGTCTTGGAGGTGGTCCAGAGAATGCCCAAAAAATGTTTGACAAAGCCAGGTCTGTTGAAAATGGAAATTTTTTGCTTGTAGATGTTCTTGAAGCACGTTTTCTAAGTACAACCACTGAAAATCCAGATCGATACGAAGAATTATTGACTGGCGTGGTTGAAAAAAAACCTACTGGTATTAAAGGCATTCGTTTGATTAATGAGTTGGCTAAAATGAAAGCCCAGTTTTATCTGGACAATAAGTCAAATTTCTTTTAACCTTTTGATACAGGTATGCGTTCATCGCAACCTTTTTATATAAATTTGACGCACATAATTATTCTCTGTATCTTAGAAAATGATTATGATTGCATGGATTGACAATAATAATAATTTCAGGAGGAATTACATGTTAACAAAATTTAAATTTTTTATGCCAATCTTGATGTTTTGTCTATTGTTTGGTGGAATGTCATCAACAGATGTTTATGCAAAAGCCAAATGGCGGATAAAGGTTGCCACGCTTGCACCCAAAAGTGTAGGATGGGCAAAGAATATCCGAAAAATAATGCACCCGGCCATTAAAAAAGCCACTGATGGCAATGTTAAGCTAAAATGGTATTGGGGTGGCGTTATGGGAGATGACAAGGATTATATTGATAAGATGAAAATTGGACAAATAGATGGTGCTGCATTTTCTGGTCAGGGTACAGTAATCGCATGTCCGGAAATGGCTGTGCTGGAATTGCCCTTCTTGTTTCGAAATTACGCAGAAGTGGATCATATTCGAGATAGCATGCGCAATACTTTTGATAAAATTTCTGCCAAAAATGGTTATAAACTGATTATCTGGTCTGATCAGGATTTTGATCAAATATATTCAATAAAATATGAGATGAATAAACTGACTGATTTTCAAAATGCACGAATAATTACCTGGTATGGCACTCTTGAACAAACTGTTCTGGAAACATTGGGTGCAAGTCCAATTCCAGTAGGCGTACCAGAAATTGTGTCATCTATGCGTCAGGGAATTGCCGATACTGTTATCGCGCCTTCCATAGCAGTCGTTGGATTTCAAATGTATACCATTATTAAATATGTCAATCCAATGAATATTCGCTATTCTCCTGCCTGTTGTTTTGTTCGCCTGGATTTTTGGAATAAAATTCCAAAATCTTACAGAAATAAATTGGACGGCGTTCGAACAAATGAGGCTGTTATTTTTAGAGAAAAATGTCGTGAAGATAGCAAGAAGGCCTATGATGCAATGATTAAATATGGTATGAAAGAATCAAATCTTTCAGGAGAGCAACTTGACTTGATTCAAAGAAAGTGCGAGGCCGTTTGGGATGCTCTGGCTGGCAAACTGTATTCAAAAGCATTGCTAAAAGAGGTAAAAGATCGCCTGGCTGAATTCCGTGCCAAATAAGGTAAATAATATTTTCATGTTTCTCAAATTTATTTGAATATTTGAGTATTGACTATTAATAAAAAAATACTGTTTTCTTTTTTGGGTATGAAATTGGAAATATCTAGAAAAAAACAAGTATTTATTAACAAGGAGAATACCATGCAATCAAAACGAATGTATCAACTAAGTTTAAGAGTTTTATTGATCGTGTCATTCATGGTATCTGGTGTAATAGGTTGTGCCAGCTTTCAGAGAATGACAACACGAATTGGAATAAACATGGGAATAGCACCTGCTATTCCCATGATGGTGGATAAACTGAAAGACACAAAGAGCGGCCGGTTAGCTGAAAAAGGGTTTCCCGGTCAACTTTTGATGATCACTGGATTTGTCGAATTATCTCCAGACAATGAAAAGCTTCTTAACGAAGCCGCTTTTCTTTATTGTTCTTATGGAATTTTTGTTGAAGACAAAGAACCTGAATTTGCCAAAGAACTATATGAAATTGGACGCGATTATGGACTTCGTGCATTAAAACAAAACAGTTATTTTAAGGCCGGTCTGGATCGTGGCGAAAAGATTTCTAATCTTGTCCAGCATATTGGTAAAAAACGTGTTGCTGCCTTAGTATGGACTGGCTTAAATTCCGGACTCTGGATTGTTCTGAATATGGATGATCCGGCTGCTCTAATGGGAATGGCTGATACCATTGCACTAATCAAACGTTCCTTGGAGCTGGATCCCAATTTTTATTATGGTGCTGGAAAAATGTTTTTAGGCGCATATTATGCCATGATTCCAGAATATCTGGGATTGGGTGGTGGCCCTGAAAATGCAAAAAAAATGTTTGATGAGGCCAGGGCTGTTGAAAATGGTAATTTTTTACTTGTAGATGTTCTACAAGCTCGCTATTTATCAACAATTACCGAAGATGAAGATTCATATGATTCTCTTCTCAATGGCGTTCTTGAAGCTGATGCATCTGCATTGAAAGGTGTCCGCCTCATTAATGAATTGGCCAAAAGAAAAGCTGCATTTTATCTTGAGAATAAAGACATGTTTTTCTAATTATTCTGTATTGTTATAGAACCAATAATACACCCTGTAGCGTTGGTTCTCAGTTCTTCCTTTAATCTAGATAGTGTCTCAGAAAGGTACTGAAATTTGCGGATTGAAGTAATCAGACAAGTCGGAAGTAATCGGCTTGTCTGAATTATTCTATTGGGGGTAATACTTGTCGAATGTTTCAAAGGATTTGAAAAATAGACACTATCGCTTTTTTCAGACATTCACTACGAAATTTTTCTCCATCCATAAAATCTCACTGATAATATTCATATGTTTGATTATAATTACTGCCATTAGAGAGCATGTTTTCATATGAAATTTAATCAAATTTTTTCAATTTTTCAACGTATTTCAGTATTACTGATTACCTGTTTTTTTTCCTCATCAATATACGCACAGTATTTTGAAATATCTTCACCCAGGATGCGGCTGTGGGCTGATCAGATTGTGATAAATAGAACAATCATTGAAGCACGCGGTGATGTATACATTCGACAGGATCAATATTCTCTATTCGCTGGTTATATTCATATAGACTTGATTACAAAAAGCATCATTGCAAAACACAATGTACTTGTAGAGTTTAATAATACTTTTGTTTCCGGAAATCAATTATGGCTTGATATTCAAACACAAAAAGCGAAAGTTCATAAAGGCACCCTATTTTATGAACCCGGCTCATTATATATGAAGGGGAATATTATTGAAAAGACAGGCAGAAATACTTTTTATGTTGATAAAATGCTGGTAACAGGATGTGATCTATGCAATCCAGACTGGTCCATTTCAGGCAATGATGTTCACATTACCATTGATGGATATGCCCGAATCTGGCATGGAAGGATGTCAGTAAAAAATGTCCCCATTTTTTATACCCCCTTTTTTATATTTCCTGTAAAACAAGATCGTCAAACAGGTTTATTGCTCCCTTTTGTTGAACATAGCTCAAGAAAAGGCTGGCTTTATCAACAGCCATTTTATTGGGTGATTGGAAATAGCTATGATGCTACCCTTTACACAACTTTTTTGGAAAAATGTGGCATCATGAATGGTCTTGAATTCAGGTATAACATCAGCCCCCAAAGTACTGGTACGTTTATGTTTGACTATTTGAATGATCGACAGCAAGACAGTGTCAATAATCAATCGCAAAGGGGATATTTAAATGATGAATATCTACGAGAAAATTCTGAACGTTACTGGATTCGAATGAAAATTGATCAAAACCTGCTATTCAATACAAAATTCCACCTTGATATAGACCGAATAAGCGATCCAGATTATTTAAAAACTTTTGAGACCGGTTATACCGGTTTCGTTACAAGTCGGAATAGTTTGTTTCACAGGCATCATAGAGATATTGATGATGCGGATGAAAGATTTCGTTTTAATCGAATGATGATTGCCCGCAGATTTGAAAGTTCAAAAATTTATGGGGAATTTCAATGGTTTGATGATGTATATCACCACAATTACACAGAAAATGAATTACCGGTTCATCAATTGCCGGTTATTCGTTTTTCAAGCATACAATCACCATTGCGGTACTTTCCAATTTTTTTGGATTTAGACACCCAATATGCTTATGAATTTCAAAAAGAGGCGGAAAAAAGGCATCATTTATATATGGCATCAGCTTTGACCTTGCCACTGGATATATTTCCATATTTATCCATCGAACAATCTTTTCAATGGAAAGGTGGCTATTCTCATAGTCACTCCCACCAAATGTCAGCCCAACAAAATACATTCAAAACCTCTATAACCAGTGAACTTTATAAAATTTATTCCTTTGGCTCAAATCATGCAAAGACAAAAGCCAAAAAGTTGTTCAAGCATTCGATTCGACTGGTTACAGCCTATGCGTATGTTCCCAATGTGAAAGAAAATTGGAAATACTTTCGTTTATTTGATGAAGCGTCAAATAAAATAAAATGGTCTTTGACAAATTCATGGATTGAAAAAAAAACAAAGAATCAATCCAGAAAAGATACATCAACTGCTGAATACAAGCAGCGGGTAAATTTAGTGTTTTCTGGATACTATGAGATTCTTGAAGACAATGAACAAAGTCTGTCAGATCAGAATGGCAATCAGGCTATTTCACCGATAAAAATGGATTTTTTTTGGCATGCAGATACATTTTCGTTCAATGCTGATACGCTATGGTCAGTTTATAATGATGAACTTCTTCAATATCATATGGCCCTGGACCTGAATAATCCGGATGATAAGCAATTAAAGATTCATTATCAATATTGTAAAGATAGAAATGAATCCATTGATTCAGAAATTTCAGCGCTATTGCATCCAAGATTCAAGATTTTGGCATCATATTCCCATGACATTCACAATAATCAAAGAATCCAAAATGCTTTGGGACTTGAATATACAGGACCATGTTGGCGTTTGAATGGCATGTATAATGACAAGGCTGATACAAATGACCGAAGTCTTTCTGTAATGATTCATTTGAATGGCATTTCAAATTAATATTTATTTTTTTGCAAAAAAATAAAAAAAAAGTGTAAGAAATCGGAAAAAAATGTGTCTATATAAATAAGGGCGTATGAATAAATTACAATTTTTCATCAATGAACCGGACAGGCTTTATCGAATCATATGTTTTAATCTATTAATCAATTTCAAGAATATTTTTAACTGATTAGTTCGGAAAGCTCAAAAAAATTATACCCATAAGTCAGACCAGTTTACTTGTTAGACTGATTGGAATGGGTCAGTTAAAATTCGAGCTTTCCTCAGAAATTTTGATAATTAAATATAAACCCTTGACTTTTTTTGAATTTATATATATAGAAGCGTTTCGTGTTTTCTGTGTAAAAAAAAATGATCTAACTAGTTATAATCATTTTATAAAAAATGGACGACACAATCGCTATAACACAATAGTCAGTAATGTTAAAAACGAAGTTATTTTCTTTCGTTTATTTTGCACTTATAATAAAATGGATAACTTCGATTCTCATTATTGACATAAATTAGGAGGTTTTTTTATGAACAAGTTGGAATTAATTAATGCTTTAAAAAATGAAGCCGGTATTTCTAAAGCGGATTCGGCGAAAGTCGTTCAAATATTCTTTGATTCAATGTCAGAAGCGCTTTCAGAAGATGAGCGCGTTGAAATCAGAGGATTGTGCAGCTTTTATGTTAAGCAATACAAGAGTTATCTGGGACGAAATCCAAAAACTGGAGACTCAGTGAAGATTCGTCCTAAAAAATTGCCATTTTTTAAATGTGGTAAAGAATTGAAAGAACGTGTGGATCAATACAATCATAATGATCTAGACAATTGATGAAAAACGATACATATGATTTTTCTCAAAATCAGGATAAGCCAGTTCATTACCTGATTAAAGCATACCAATGCAAGAGGATTCATCATGCTTTTTTATTTACAGGGCTCGAAGGTGTTGGCAGGCTCAGTGTTGCCTTACAATTCTCAATGATGTGTAATTGTGAAAAAATTACAGATATCAAACAAAATACAAAGCCATGCAAAGAGTGCCGGTCGTGTCGACGGATCATATCAAACCAACATCCTGATATGATCCAGCTTCGACCTGATGGCGCGACTTTAAAAATTGATCAGATTCGCGCTGTGAGAAAAAAATTGGCGTATAAACCAGTTGTTGCCAGAAAACGTTTTGTTTTTATCATTAAAGCGAATGTAATGACTGCTGAGTCAGCAAATGCATTACTAAAGATTCTTGAAGAGCCTCCTGCAAACACGATATTTATTTTAATTGTTGAAAATCAAAAAGATGTGTTACAAACGATTTCTTCTCGTTGTCAACAGATTCGTTTCAGGCCTTGTGCTGAAAAACAAATCTTTTACGATCTGATTACCAGAGATAATCTCGAACCTGAAAAAGCTCAAATTATTGCTGGGCTGTCAATGGGTAGCTTTACTCGCGCTGATATCTTTCAAAAAAAGAAATGGATAGATAAGCGTACATTCATTTTAAAAAGTTTGAGCCAGCTCAATCAGTTGTCCATTGGCATGCGTCTATGTTTTGCAGAACAATTGTCTAAAAACAAAGATGATATACCTGTTATCCTGGAAATATTCTTGACATGGTTTAGGGATGTTCTTATATATAGATTTTGTCCGGAACGTATCATCAATAAAGACTATCATCATCAGATTTATGCGCAGTCAATGAATAATTTATGCGAATCAATTATTAATAAAATTGAACAAATTCAAATTGTTCAAAAAGATTTGATGGCAAACATGAATAAAAGACTTGCTTTTGAACAGTTAATGCTGATACATTTATAATCATTATACAGATCTAGAAAATATTTTCATTTTGATCAAAGCAATTATCAATGAGAATTAAATGAAATACAACGATCTGTGTTGGAGTTGATGATGTCAAAAACAGTTGGTGTGAAGTTTAGAAATTCTAATAAAATATATCAATTCGATCCGGACGATTGTAAATATGCAGATGATAGTCCGGTTGTCGTTGAAACAGAACGAGGTCCCGCTTTTGGTACAATTGTCAATGAAGGTAAATTTAGAGATGATCTGCTCGAAGATAAGGAACTCAAAAAAATTTTACGTTTGGCCAATGAAGAAGATCTTACTCAGTACAAACGATCTTGCGATATCGAAAAAGAGGCAATGGCCTTTTGTTTGAAATGCATTGATGAATTGGAACTTGAGATGAATCTTTTTCAAGTTGAAAGTACATTTGAAGTTACCAAGCTGACTTTTTATTTTACTGCTGATGGGCGAGTTGATTTTCGTGAACTTGTTAAAATGCTTGTTCGGGAATACCGAACAAAAATAGAGATGCGACAGGTTGGCGTTCGCAATCAGGCGCGTATGTGGGGAGGGATTGGTCGATGTGGACGTGAAATTTGTTGTTCAAGATATCTCAAAAACTTTGAACCGGTTTCTATCCGAATGGCCAAAGAACAAAATCTTTCTTTAAATCCGACTAAAATTTCAGGTCTTTGTGGACGCCTGATGTGCTGTTTGAACTATGAATATGATACATACAGATATTTAAGAAAATATTTTCCAAGGATCAATTCAGTTGTTGAAACAGAAACCGGACCCGCCAGAGTAATTCGCCATAATATCATAAGAGGTCTGGTAACAGTTAAGTATTTTGGTGGAACTGAACTTGAAATCCCTTTAGGTAATATTTCATTTAAAACCAATTATGAAACTTCAGACGATAATTACACCAATAAATCAAATGATACTAGAGGAGAAAGTGAATGAACACGGCGAGTGATGATGTTTTTTATATTACAACGCCCATCTATTATGTTAATGCAAGGCCTCATCTAGGCCATGCTTATACAACGATTGTTGCTGATGTCGCCTATCGCTTCAACAAAATGAAAAATAATACGTCATTTTTTCTTACTGGCACAGACGAGCATGGAGATAAAGTTGTCAAAGCGGCACAACATGAAAATATGACCACAAAGGAATATGTTGACTATATTAGCAGCTTGTTTCAAAATCTTTGGCCGGATTTGTTTGTTGACTATTCTCAATTTATTCGAACAACTGATCCTGATCACATGAAAACTGTATCAATCATTTTGCAAAAAATTTATGATGCTGGCGATATTTATTTCAGTGAATATGAAGGATTGTATTGCTTTGGTTGCGAACGTTTTTATACTGAACGCGAATTGGTTGATGGCGTTTGCCCTGATCATGGTACACCACCGGAGACCATAAAGGAATCCAATTATTTTTTTAAAATGAGCGATTATCAGGATTGGTTGATCCACCACATTAAAAATAATCCATCATTTATTCGTCCGGAAAGATATCGCAATGAAGTCTTGTCTTTCTTGAAGGAACCGCTTGAAGATTTATGTATATCTCGGCCCAAATCAAGATTAACATGGGGAATATCTCTTCCATTTGATGACAATTATGTGACTTATGTCTGGTTTGATGCCTTGATCAACTATATTTCCGCTTTGGGGTATCCAGATGGAAACAATTATAAAAAATTTTGGCCCAAAGCACAGCATATTGTTGCCAAAGATATTTTAAAACCCCACGGTATATATTGGCCCATTATGCTTAAAGCTGCTGGAATACCAGTTTATCAACATCTAAATGTTCATGGATACTGGAATGTTGATAACAGCAAAATGTCAAAAAGTGTTGGCAACGTTATTGATCCACTGAAACTGAAAGATGTTTATGGAATTGAAGCCTTTCGTTATTTCCTCATGCGAGAAATGACATTTGGTCTGGATGCTGATTTTAATGAAAAAGCTCTAATTCAACGAATTAACTCAGATCTTGCCAATGATTTGGGGAATCTGGTATCACGTACCCTGACAATGGCGCAAAAATATTTTAATGGAATTGTTCCACAGGTTTCTGCATCTACAATGAATGAAAATTCTTTACGTTCTGCGGCTATTCATGCGATACAGCAGTACGATGCTTATATGCAAGATTTTGCGTTTAACAAAGCCTTATCTTTTGTGTGGGATTTCATATCTCACATGAATCGATACATTGATACATCAGCCCCCTGGGAACTGGCAAAAAATTCTGAAAAAGAAAATGATCTTAGAGTTGTTATTTACAACTTACTTGAAGGCCTTAGAATTTTGGGTATATTGATCAATCCGATCATGCCGGAAACATCGAAAAAAATGCTTGCATTGTTGAAAGAGACTTCTAAAGACTTTAAAACATTATCCTGGGGTCAACTAAAATCTGGAACTCAACTTGAAAAGACAATTACATTATTTCCTAGAATTGATACAAAAAAATCTAAAAAAGAAAAACAACCCAAAGCAGACAAAAAACTGACCAATCTCAAACCAGAAATTTCTTTTGAAGACTTCCAAAAAATTGATTTACGCGTGGGTTCAGTTCTAACCGCGGAAAAAATTGAAGCATCGAAAAAACTTTTGAAACTCACAGTAGATATCGGAGAAATACGAACCATAGTTGCCGGTATATCTCGTCATTATGCACCAGAAGACTTGATTGGCAAAAAGGTTGTTGTCGCAGCGAATTTAAAACCAGCCCGGCTCATGGGGATTACCTCTGAAGGAATGGTTCTCGCTGCTGTCAAGAAAAAGAAATGCAGCGTTCTAACGCCTGCTGATCAGCAGGTACCTATTGGAACGCAGGTACAATAGATAAAGAGGTTGACTGTTTATGTATACGCAACAACAAAATAATTGGCGTAAATTTCAAAGTAATTCGTTAAACAAAAAACGTTATCATCGAAAAAAAAGTAAGGCAAAATATTGGCTCATCATTCCAATTATTTTATGCTTTGCTTATTCAATGTTTGGATTTGGTTCAATTTCCAGCAACTGCTCAGAGAATTTGCCCTTTATTCCCATACCAGAAATAACTTCTGAAAATTCAAATGATCATACACTATTGCCAGATAACAAGACGACTCAGGCAAAACACTGGTCCAAGGAAAAAGTCAGACAAATTTTATCTGATAAGTCATTAATCAATATGACCAATAATCAGTTTAACTTTTCACATGACAACCATCAATACACTGTGAAAACATCTATAGATACTGAACTTCAAAAATACCTGCTGAAAAAAATGCAAAGGTCGTATACCCGATATTTAGGTATTGTTGTTATGGAACCCAAAAGCGGCAGAATTCTAGCAATGGTCGGCTTTGATAAAACACATGCAACAGAAAACCCATGTATAGAAAAACGATTTCCAGCTGCCAGTGTATTTAAAATTGTTACTGCAGCAGCAGCCATTGAAATTTGTGGACTTGATCCTGATTCAAAGCTGGCATTTAATGGCAACAAATATACATTGTATAAACGTCAAATAACCGATAAAACAAATCGTTATACAACAAGAGTTTCATTTAAAAGATCTTTTGCGCAATCTATCAATCCAGTTTTTGGAAAATTGGGTTGTCTATATCTAGGTAAATCTGCACTTGAAGAATATGCCAGAGGGTTTGGATTCAATCAGCCATTCAATTTTGAACTTCCTGTAAATGAAAGTAAACTTCATGTTAAAAATGAACGATTTCATCAAGCTGAAATTGCCTGTGGATTTAATCGTGATACACTGATAACGCCGCTTCATGGCGCGTTACTGGTATCATCCATTTTAAATGATGGAAAAATTCCTGAACCTACAATAATAGATGAAATCGTGGATAACAAAGGAAACAGACATTATAAAGGGCAAAGTGGAATTATCAACCAGGCAGTGTCCTCAAAAACGTGTGGAATGCTCAAACAATTGATGAATGCTACAGTGAGATCGGGTACTGCGCGGAAATCATTTCGAGGCTTTCGTAGAGATCGAATATTATCCAGACTGAATATTGGTGGCAAAACAGGTTCTTTAAGCAACCGCAAACATGATGTTCGATTTGATTGGTTTGTTGGTTTTGCAGAACAAAAAAATGGCTCTGAAAAAATTGTTATTTCTACAGTGGTCGCCCATCATAAATATATTGGCACTCGTGCCAGTAGATATGCACGTTCAACAATCAAACAATATTTCAAATTAGCACATTCGGATGATTTAGCAGGAAGATAATTTAGATATGCACATCTTTGGAATTGGGGCGAACTTATACTCGCCCCAATTTTGTCAGATACTGGAATTCATAAAGGCATATTCCCATGTTTTTTATTTTGCCGAATTACCGATTTAGATGCCAAAATTTGTAATGTACGAATTAAGTATTGCCGGGTTTTTTCTGGTTCAACAATATCCTCAACATTTATGTTTGAAGATATGTCATAAATAGGATTTGCGTAAGTTTCTTTATACTCTTTCAATTTCTGATCAATATAATCTTTATCCGCACCTGGATCTCGACCATACAAGAGCATTACCGACTGCTCCGCACCTAAAATACCGGTTTCCATTATTGGCCAATATAAAACCATATCAGTTCCTAATCCTGGTAAAACACCCATTCCCAAATTTCCACCTCCATATGCTTTTCTCAATACAAGTGCAATGCGGGGTACTGTTGCCTCACAAAGTGCATAAAGAACTTTAGCGCCATGACGAATTATCCCTGCATGTTCTTGATCGCTTCCTGGCATGTATGCAGGTGTATCAACCAACAAAATAATTGGAATATTATAACAGTCACAGAATCGAATAAAGCGTGCTTGTTTATCTGAGCTATCTGTTGTCAATGAACCGGCCATGACCATAGGTTGATTGGCCACAATGCCAACAGTTTTTCCATTCATGCGGCAAAAACCAACAATTATTTCAGATGCAAACTCTTTTTTGATTTCAAAAAAATCGCCATTATCTGCGATGGATTCAATTACATGATGCATGTCAAAAGGTTTATTTGGCTCTGTTGGAACAATGGTATGTAATTCAGGGCACAATCGCTTGATATCATCGCCAGTAGCATATTCAGGCGGTGATTCATTACAATTCGAAGGTAAAAAACTGAGTAAACGTCGTATATCTGCCAGACATTCTGTTTCTGTTTTGTGGCGAAAATCACAAGAGCCTGTTTTTTGTGCATGAACTTTGGCGCCGCCAAGGTCTTCCATTGATATTTTTTCACCTGTTACCATTTCAACGACAAGAGGCCCTGTGATAAACATATGACTGATATTATCCACCATAAACGTAAAATCATTTAAAGCTGGTGAATAAACTGAGATACCACCGCAGCTCCCTAATATTGCTGAAATTTGAGGGATAATTCCGGATGCCTGCGTATTTGGAAAAAATACTGCACCACCATGTTTTTCCGAAATATTTGAAAAAATTGATCGTTTTCTTTTTCCCAGCCATTCTAATTCATCAGAGTTCGGAAGGCGTGCACCTGGTGAATCATGAAGTCCAATCAAAGGAACTTTCATCTCAAGCGCACGTTCAACAGTGCGGTACATCTTGTACCCATGTTCAACCCCCACTGAACCACCTCTAACTGTACGATCCTGTGAATAAACAAAGACAAGACGATTATCAATCAAGCCACTGCCACAAACCAGACCATCTGATGATTGATTAATTGCATGACCGGCAAGCATATTTATTTCAAAAAAGCTTTCTTTATCCAATAATTCGTCAATCCTTTCTCTGGCTGTCATTTTTCCCTGAGCATGTTGCTTTTCTATTTTTTTTTCACCACCGCCTTTTTTGACACGTTCGCGGGTTTCACGAAGTTCATTTAAGCGTTTTTGTAATAATTCATTCATTATTTTTACTCCTTCATCTTTTGGTCTAAGGCAAACATGTTTTCCCAACTAACTTATACATCCGCCCCATATTCCCACATCCGCCCCACAAAATATAGCGCTAAAGAGCGCGGTTTAATATAAGTAAGCGATCATAAATTTTCGGGTATATCGTAGTAAATTAATTATAACGTGCTTTGAATATTTTCTTAGCCCTGAAAGGGCGTTAAATAAAAGCCCAGGGCAACGCCCTGGGTTAAAGATTGATCAGAATCTTAGCCCTGAAAGGGCGACACATAAAACATAGATGTGACGCCCTTTCAGGGCTAAAAAAACTTTATGCACCATTATCCAGGGCGTTGCCCTGGGCTGGTATTTAACGCCCTTTCAGGGCTAAGAAGCCAAAGCATGTTAAATAATTAACTACGATCTACCCGAAATTTTATGATCGCTTACTTAGACCAGGACATTGTCGGGCATCACCCCATTGCCGTCTGGCTAAGGCAAACGCGCTCCGGTGCTCGTTCCCAGGCTCTGCCTGGGAACGTGTTCTTGGCGGCTCTGCCGCCTGTTCAGTTCGAAGGTGGCAGAGCCACCTCGGAAAACGTTCCCAGGCAGAGCCTGGGAACGAGCACCCAAGCGCGTTTGCCTTAACCTGACGGCTATGGGCATCACCCGGCATCATCCGGGTTAAAGATCGAAGTCATTTCGATAAAGTCTTATTCTATAAGTATTTTTTTCATTGAACAGTTATTTTAAATAAAGATTGATAGAAATGCAACCTGAATTTTTAATTATAACTGTGTATGTCCATTCGATTTTCAAAATAAGCGTTAAGCGTTATTTTCTCATAAACAAAAATGTGGAAATTGACATTTTTTTTTAATAGTTCTTCCAATTTTATTAGAAAGAATTCAATTCAAAATCTTACTTTTAAACCTCTGCCTGTTTATTTTGGAAATGCACGATGACAGGCAATGTCATTGGGCGTATCAATAGATGGGGGAGCATCTGTTGTATGCGCCCATTAGAACCTATTATATTATCACTGTCATGATTGTCTCAATATTTAGCGAGTATTTAACCACACATCGTCCGGCTGCCTCATCAAGGACAGCCAGACTTGAAAGTGATGGCACCATAGATTTCAATAAACTCATTCATGGGTTTCAGGATTTTTTCCGAAAACATTCAGAAACCTGGCGCAATGGTTCCCAATATCGAGAAGCTGTGGTTCAATTACTGCTTCAGGCATTTCTTCAGCATATTGTAAACAATGGCGGGTATATTTTCAGAGGATATGGCCTGGGAAAAAAACGTACCGATCTGCTGGTTATTTGCCATAAAGGAAAGCAACAGCAAGAGGTGGTCATAGAACTGAAAATCAGGCGGAGCACTACGCAGAGCAAAAGACCATTCACGAATTCATTGCCCAGACATGGAAGTATATGGATAAATGGGGTGCCAGTGAAGGTCATTTGGTGATATTTGATCAGCGTAAATGTAAGTCCTGGAAAGAAATTAAGTATTTATGCGAAGGGAATCATGGAATAATAGTGAAATATTGCATCATATATACGAATGATGTCTCAAACCAAAATCAAAGCTATCGTCGGTACCGCTGAAATCACTTTATATCCGCACGAAGTTGCATTACCAGCTTCGACAGACGAACCGCTTGAGATTTTATTTGATTTGCACCTTCACTAAATTGACTGACATCCTTTTTCAATACATTAACATTTTCTGTCACCTGATCGGTTTGCTGAAAAGCTTCTGATGCATTTACAGCAATACTATTGGTCACACTGGCAGCATTATCCAAATGTTGAGATACAGTTAAACCAAGTTTAAGAATATCACCGATTTTTGCAGATATTTGATCAATACGCTCAGCAGCTTTTTGAATATTATCTGAAACAGATCTTGCAGCCGTGGCGCTATTAGCAAGGGTATCAGATATATTATCAGTGGTTTCAGTCTGTTGCTGCACAGCAGTCGCAATAGAAACCATTATCAGATTAATTTCTTCAACCACCTGTACAATGCTTGAAATGGCTTTTATGGCCATATTTGTATTGGCCTGCATGCCCTCAATTTTTCCTCTAATTTCTTCAGTTGCACGGCTCGTCTGTCGGGCAAGTTCTTTTACCTCATTGGCAACAACAGTAAATCCTTTTCCTGTCTCGCCAGCACCGGCAGCTTCAATTGTTGCATTTAAGGCCAATAAATTTGTTTGAGAAGCAATATTTTTGATAAGATCAACAACATCGCCGATCTCTTTGGCAGAATTACCCAGTGAATGAATAATTTCTGATGCGTTATTCGCTTTTGATGAAGCATCCTTACTGACTGTTTCTCCACGGCTTGCATTATCTGATATACCTGCAATGGAATGGTTCATTTCTTCAAGTGAGCCTGCTATATTGTTAACAGAATCAGACATATTGAATGCAGAGGAGGCCATATCATTCATGTATCGAGACATATTGCTTGTTTTATTGTTAATATCTTCCATGTGCTCAGAAAGTGAGTGTGCAGATTCTGATAGAGAATGAATTTGGGAACTGATTGCACCGGTATCCTTATCCATATTTTTCATATTTTCAATTGTTTTTTGCGTTGCTTCTGCCGCCTGAGCATTTTGTTGGCTGATATCTGAGGATTGTTTTTTCAAAATATCTGAAGTTTGATTTAAAAAGTCCGATGTATCTTGCAATGTTCTTCCAGTTTCCCGAATTCGGCAAACCAATTCTTCAAGGCGCTGGTTTGTTTCTTCCTGAACGACGATTGCATATTTTTGTACCTTGAGTCCTTTTTTGATCTGGTCACTGGCAAACCAGGCGCATAAAAATATTGATATGGTTGGGCCAAAGATATTCGTCAAATGGGTTCGAAAAAGGGTTTCTTCAGATAGTTGCAAACGTGGAAAATCATAATGATGAATGTGTAAATACAAAAAAATACTAATTATTAATAGGGTAATAATTGTCCAGATTATGGATGATTTCGAATCACATAAAGTTGCTGAAAAAACTGGTATTGCAATTAGCCAGGAAATAGCTGTTGATTGAATGCCCCCTGAAACATACAGCAAGAAAGAGAAATGCCAGGTTAACAACATCAGCATGAAATGACTAAAAAGTTTGTAATGCGTCGTCGTTTTAATACAAGTCAACATGATGAAGGTTATGATTTCAATAATTCCCAGACTGGTAGCAAGTATGTATTGTTCTAAAAAGAACCATTTTATTGCATTTATAAAGAATAAAATAGCGCCTAATGTCAGTATAAATACAAGTTGCTTGGCGTAGATCATAGACTCAATGTCAGATCGGGTTTGCGGATGAATCATCCAATCAAAGTAAATAGAATTGGACGTTTGTAAAAGTTGTTTTGTCTGATTTTCATTGGTGTTCATTCGTAAAACCTTTTAATTTTTCTTAATGTATTTCGTTTTTATTCCAGCTCCCGCAGTTTTTTTTTAATATTTAGAAAAACTGCAGGAGCATTTTTACACGATTATAACTATTTTAGCCCGGGAGTCCATAAATAATAAAAACCATCATCAAGATTTGCAAGATGCCCTGGCAATTCAACATTAATTAAAGAAAGGTTCTTTTGAGAAATCTGGGTTGAAAGATTGTTGTATAGGTTATCATTTGGGTAAGTAACCCGCCGATACATTATGACACGTGGATTTTGAGGCAGCCTGGCAATAATCTTTGCAGCTTTAATGGCATCACTGATATATCCAATTTGATCCACAAGATTCATGTCCTTTGCATCAATTGCAGAAAAGATACGCGCTGATGAAATTTCTTTGAATTGCCTGGTATCTGGATGGCGATGTTTTTTCACGAGGGAGAGAAACTGGTCACCGAGTTGTTTGGTCATATCGTGCAATAATTCTGTTTCACGATGACTGGGTTTTCGAAAAGGTGACCCCATATCTTTATTGTCCCCTGACTTTGAAACCTGCATATCCACACCAATTTTTTTCATTAATTCTTTCAATTGAAGATTAAACATGACCACACCGACTGAACCTGTAATTGTTGTTGGATGTGCAATAATAATATCTGCGGGAAGCGCCACATAATAGCCACCGGATGCCGCAACATCCATCATAATAGCAATCACTTTTTTTCCGCATCGCTTTTTAAACTGAATAAGTTCATTGTACATAATGTCGCTTGCAGTAGCTGTTCCTCCAGGTGAATTAATTTTCAGTATAACAGCGCAGACATCTTGATCTTTTTCCGCAAGCGTTAATTGGGCTTTAAACTCTTGCACAGTACCAGGTTTTGAATGCATGAATGAATCCTGGGGCATACTTGATATAAACCCTGTAATCGGAATCACAGCAATCTTTTCATAATCATTCCCCTGTAGCGTGACTTCCAATAATGGGTCTTCAGCATCAGGGTATAATTTGATTCTGGTTGGACCACAGCTTGTAATGAATACAGCAGAGAACAGAAAAATTAAACACATAAAACCAATTCTTGTTAATTTGTTCATAATAAACAATCTCCTTAATTAATAAATATGTAAAAAAATTATCGTCCGCCACTCCAGCGAAGTTTGGTTTTAAGGACATCAAAATAATTTTTATCAGGCATTTTGATCATGCTGACAGGATAATCCGCCTTTTCAATATGAAGGCTATCCTGATCTGTTATGGGTAAACCAGTTTGACCATCAAAAGTAACTAAAACATCTGTTGAATCCTGAACCATTTGCAATGTTATTTTTGCTGTATCAGGGACAATTAATGGCCGATTGGTCAGGGTAAAAGGGCAAATGGGTGTCATCATAATGGCAGATAATTCTGGATGAACAATGGGGCCTCCTGCAGCCAATGAATAGGCCGTTGATCCAGTTGGGGTTGAAACAATTAAACCATCTGCTTTGTATGTTGTCAGATCATGGCCATCAATATATGTTTTGATACTGGCCAATCGTGCCAATGTGCCCTTATTAATCACCACATCATTTAATACATATTGTGTGGTTTTTGTTTTTCCATTGTTTTGAAGCGTAGCTTTTAGACGCATACGTTTTTCAATGATGTATCTTTTTTCAAGAATTGCCTCTGTCAATGGAATAAGGTATTCTTCAGTTGTTTCAGACAAAAAACCTATCCGACCAAATTTGATTCCCACAATGGGAATATAACGTTTGCCAATCCAACGCACAGCATTCAAAAAAGTTCCATCGCCACCCAATACGAAAACAATATCAATATCTTTTGGCATATTTTCTATAGGCGGATCATTTAATAAATCAACTGTTGGCGGACTGCTCTTTTGAATGTAAGTACCAATATTATGCTGACTCAACCATTGTACAAATTCATCTGCAATTTTTTGTATACGAGGATCAGGTTTAAGGATGATTCCAATTGTCACATGAATTCTCCTGTAAATTAATATCATGGTACAATTTTTTTTGAATGCAATTATTGCACCATTATGTTTTTAGTCATTGTTTCCAAATAATTAAACGATTTTTTTTTCTGGTAAAAAATGTTCTCGCTAACTACAAAATGCGTGATAGCCAAAATGATTCTCTAAGCACAAATAATAATAAAAAAAATTGATTTTTATCGCGAACAAACAGCCTTGTAACAGAAATTCGATCAATGTCCGAAACATTTGATTACGCGCAATCCCATTTCTTGACAATCCTATATAAATAATGATATAAAGTATTTTAAGAATGTTTGATTCAAAAAAAACATTAATAATCATTAATATGCGATGATTTTTTATTTCTGTCAAGCACAAGATACAAAACATTGTATTAGAAAAGGATAAATATGGAAAAACCAACCATGACAGGCCAGATCAGCCCTATTAAACTGAGTTTAGACAGCACATTTTCTTTTGAATGTCGAAAGGATTTGGCATGTTTTACCAGTTGTTGCCGCGATATCAATATCATTCTAACGCCTTATGATATTATTCGCATGAAAAACCGGTTGAATTTGTCATCAGATGAATTCCTTTCAATTTATACGACCCCACAACTTTTAGATAAAACAGATTTACCTGTTATTACTTTGAAAATGTTAGAAGATGAAGATAACGCATGTCCATTTGTTCGACAAGATGGATGCCTGATATATACAGACCGACCAGTAACCTGTCGTTATTATCCATTAGGTTCTGGAACACTTGCACATAAAGAGGATGCCGATGATCAGCAAGGTTTTTTCTTTTTTATTAATGAATCCCATTGCAAAGGATTTGAGGAAAATTGTAGCTGGACTGTTGGTGATTGGCGCAAAGACCAGGATGCTTCTTCCTATGATGAAATTAATGCCGGATGGTATGAACTAATGGTCATGAAAAGATCTTTCCCATCCACGCTTCATTTAACAGATAAAGCCAAACATCTTTTTTTCGTTGCCAGTTATAATATAGATTCTTTTAAACGTTTTGTTTTTGAAAGTGATTTTATCAAATTATATAGTATTGATAAAAGTACTGCTGATAAAATACGTGATGATGAAATTCAGTTATTCAAATTTGGTCAGAAATGGCTGAAATGGGTGTTGTTCAAAAAAGGCGATTTTTCAGTGAATCCTGAAATGGCAGCCATTCGTCAAACAAATTCAAAGTCGGTTGAGGCACAATAAAAGTAGTGTGAATGCGTCCTCATTGAAACCAATTCAGCATCATACGCCAGCAGATATCCTGATCGTTCATACAGGTGCTTTAGGTGATGTGATTTGTGCATTGACAGCCATTGAATGTTATTTTTCAGAAATGATGCTTGATGTTTGCTGTCAAGGCCATATTGCACCCCTGTTGAATATGGTACCCAATATCCGGAATGTCTTTGATAACAATAATCCAATGATTACTTCAATTTTTTTGCGAGAAATTCAACCAGCGCATAAAAATTGGCTGATGACCTATGCATATATTATACTGGTATCATTTTCAAAGGATTGGGAAAGCAGTTTTCGCAGATATAATCTGAACATAGTGCGTATCCCACCCAGACCGCCCATAGGAGAGACAGTTCATACATCACAATTTATATTAAATGCTTTAAAATGTAAAAACGTGATAACCAGAAATAATTCAGAATTACAAGATTTCATATTGCAAAAAAAAACCAGTTCTTATACAAAGTTAAGAGATTCTCAATGGAAATCGGTCTGTATTCACCCAGGCTCTGGTAGTTCCTTTAAAAATTGGCCCATTGAAAGATATGTGACGCTTTCAAAACGATTATTCCAGAATGGGCATTCGGTTGGATGGATTCTTGGACCGGCTGAAAAGAATTTAATGAAAGTATTGATTCAAAATCATGTGAATAAAAAAAACATAATTCAAACCAACCACATTCAAACCATAATGCATTATATAAAGTTATCTGATCACTTTGTGGGAAATGACTCGGGAATAAGTCATTTAGCAGCATATATAGGGGCTGATACAACTGTTATCTTTGGGCCATCTGATGTCAGGCGATGGCGCCCCATCGGCAATTGTGTAAAAACTATTCCTGATAAAATTCCAGTATGTTCGCCATGTTTTGAAAAGGGAAATCGACAATGTGTCCAAAAAAAATGTTTAAATGACATTTCTGTTTCACAAGTGCTCAAGAAAATTGAAAATTAATGCGTGTTAACATTTTTATTTCTCAATTCATTAATAATTAATCTACAGGATAACGCAATGAATATAAACGATAATGAACATAACAATATGGAAAACAATTGGCGACTAACCTTCGATGCTGTTCCAGATATGATCGCTATTATTGATAAAAATTTTAATATCATCCAAATGAACCAGCCGATGAGAAATCGATTGGGTGTATCACTTACAAGTTCTCAATTTAAGTGTTTCAAGCTGATGCACAAATGTCAATCTGCAATTCAGTCATGTCCTTTTAAGCAAACATTGCTTGATGGCAAAACCCACGCTCTTGAACATTATAATGATCACCTAAAATCCTGGTTACTTGTTACAAGTTCCCCCATAAAAAATTCAAATGGTGAGGTTGAAGCATGCGTTCATGTTGCAAGAGATGTTAGCAATATCAAGAAGGTAGAAAAAGAGTTATTACAAAAGGAACAGACGCTTTCAGAGATTTCGGATAATATTCAAGATGTTATGTGGCTTTCAGAAATACAAGACAATCAAAATCAGTTAATTTATATCAATAAATCCTTTGAAACCATATGGGGAAGATCATCAGATGAACTATTCCAAGACATTAATGCTTTTATCAAATATATTCATCCAGAAGATAAAAACGCACTGGTCAAAATGATGAATTCGGATCAGGTCAAACAAGGCTTTGCTATGGATACTGCTTATCGTATCATTCGACCTGATGGAGATATCCGCTGGATACACATGCGAATTTTTCCTGTAAAAGATAATAATGGTCAAACAAAACGAACTGTCGGTATTGCGACAGATATTACGCATCAAAAGGAAATTGAAGAAGAATTGAATATTGCCTCAGAAAAGGCAAATAAACTGGCCATTGAGGCTGCTGAGGCAAGTCGTACAAAAACAGAATTCTTGGCCAATATGAGCCATGAAATACGTACACCAATGAATGGCATCATTGGCATGTGCCATTTACTTTTAAGTGCTGATCTGAATCACGAACAACGCAGTCAAGTATTAACGATCCGAAACAGTTCTGAATCATTGTTGAATATTATCAATGATATCCTGGATATTTCAAAAATTGAGGCAGGTAAACTTACGCTGGAAAAAATTAATTTCAATATCCGGGCAACCATTGGTGACGTTGTAAAAATTCTTGCCGAGCAAATACAGAAAAAAAATCTGGAATTATCTATTGTCATTGAATCAGAAGTGCCTGCACTCATTTGTAGTGATCCGGTTCGCCTACGTCAAATTTTACTAAACTTGATAAGCAACGCTGTAAAATTTACCGACAAGGGAGGTATTTATGTTGATGTCAAAATGGTCAAGGACCATGAAAAGCAGGGAATTTATTTTTCAGTTACTGATACAGGCATTGGAATTGAGAACGATAAACTGAATTTATTGTTTCGATCTTTTTCACAAACCGATGCATCAATTACCCGACGATTTGGCGGAACCGGCCTGGGGCTATCTATTTCGAAACAATTATCTCAAATGCTCGGTGGATCAATTGGCGCAACCAGTGATCCTGATAAAGGATCCACTTTTTGGTTTTCCATTGCCATTAATGAAACATCCAGTGAAATAAAGGCAAAAAATGAATTTGACATTGAAATTATTGAAAAAACAAAAATTATGATTGTCAGTGATAACAAGCGATTACAACAAGAAATTATTCCCTTGTTAGATTTCTGGCATTTTCAGCATGACTGTTGCAGTAATATTCCTGATGCATTGGGTAAGCTCATACATGCAAATCTTGACAATCATCCATACACCATATGTTTTATTGATGACCAATTGCCCAAATTATCAGGAATCAGTGTTTGTGAAAAAATTTCCAATTTAAATGACATTGGCCCGCTGACGTTGGTGCCTATTTATCAGAAAACAACTTCAATTAAGCATAACAATCTGTCCATTTCACTTTTTCGACCCATTATTTATACTGATTTGTATCATTGCTTAATCAAAATCCTATCTCCGCAATCAAACGAACAAAAAAAATCTGAAAAATCAACATTGCCTGAACTTGATGATGCGCTTCAAGATATGAGAATTCTGGTTGTTGAGGATAATAAAGTCAATCAAAAAGTTGCAAAAGGTATTTTAAATCGACTGGGATTTCAATGTGATATTGTTGAAAATGGCCAACAAGCATTGGATATTTTAAACGAAAAGGTTTACGATTTAGTATTCATGGACATTCAAATGCCAGTCATGGATGGTTTAACAGCTTCAAAGGCAGTCAGAAACCCAAACACACAGATACGACGCCATGATGTTCCTATAGTTGCCATGACAGCCCATGCCATGAAAGATAGCCGCCAAAAATGCCTGGATGCTGGCATGGATGACTTTATTTCAAAACCAATTGATCCTACTGAAGTTTTATCTGTGATAGAACGTTTAACCAAAGGCATTCAAATTTATCACGATAAGCATTCAGACAAGAAAGACTCCTTAATTGAAAAGACACCTCAAACACAGGAAACTATTATTGAAGAAAACGAACCAGTGGATACCAAAACCATTTTTGATTTAGAAAAATTGGCCATGCGCATGGGTGATGATGAGGAACTGGTCCAAATGGTGATTGATGAATTTTTGTCTGATATCCCAGTCAGAATGGATACAATTACGAAAAATCTTGCTGATAATGATATTGAAGCTGCATGTATCAATGCTCATTCCATTAAGGGTTCTGCTGCAAACTTGAATGCATCACAAACAAGTGAAACTGCTTTTGAGCTTGAAAGAATGACAAAAGAAAGTGAACCCATTGAATTATTGGTATCAAAATTGAATGAACTAAAAAAAGCGTATAAAACATTGGAGCCATTCCTTTTAAAAAACAATGTGATGTAGCTTGCAAATCATTATTTTTTTTAGTATAAATGTATACTTATGAATGCTCGAAACATAGCTTTCACATTTGTTTTAGTTGGACATGTCAAACTAGCCGGACTTGTTAGAAATTTTCAATTTGTCAGATTGGAAATTTAGTTTTCGAGCATTCCTTAATCACGTTTTGCAATAACGTACTCATTTGTTATTTAAATATTTCAAATGGGTCAAAAAAAATATTCAGGAGGTATCCATGTCTATTGACCCCAACATTGCCATTTTATTGGTAGAAGATTCTGGGATAATGCGAAAAATGGAAATGAATGTTCTTAAATCAGTGGGGTTTAATAATGTTATTGAAGCTGAAGATGGAAACGATGCCATAAGTAAACTGGATAGTAACCCGATTGATATTATTCTCAGTGATTGGAACATGCCCAATATGAGTGGTTTTGAACTACTTGAATGGGTTCGCAAAAATCCACGATTCGAAAATTTGCCTTTTGTGATGGCAACCGGACGCGGTGAGAAAAAAGAGATGACAAAAGCATCTGATGCAGGTGTCAGTAGTTTTATTACCAAACCTTTTGGGCCAGAAGAGTTGAAAGCCAAAATTGAAGAAGCTTTTAGTGAGAAATCACAGGAAGAAGAACCTGAAGCAGTTTTTGAGCCAAGATATGGTGCCAATGGAAAACCTATCATAAAAATTGCTCATATTCAAATTACCGATCATATTGCCCTTGGTGCCCTCAAGCATTTGATTACAAATGGAAAAATAACACCCAAACATTTTGAACTGGAAACAGAGTGCATGACCAGTTGGAATCCTGTTGCCAAAGCCCTGGAAGATAAAACCATTGAAGGTGCATTTGTATTGGCGCCTATTGCAATGGATCTGTTTGCCTATGGCACAAATATTAAACTCATTCTTTTTGCGCATAAAGGGGGGAGCATTGTTGTGAAAAACCGCAAGGGTGAAAAATTCAAAAAACCCTATGATAATTTTTTTAAAGGTAAATCATTCTATATCCCCCATACAATGTCGATTCACAACATGATGGCTCATATGTTTTTTACAAATATTGGCCTCAAACCTGGTGTGGCAGGTGATAAAGATGTTGATGTCAGCTTTGAAGTTACCCCGCCTATCAAAATGCCAGAATTTATGTCATCAAATGAGACAACGTGTGGTTTCATGGTCGCTGAACCAATTGGTACCAAGTCCATTGCTGGTGGTATTGCTGAACAAATTGGCCTGTCAAGTGAACTTTGGGAAAATCATCCATGTTGTATCGTTGCAATTCAAGCGGAATTTATTGAACGATTCCCAGATGCTGTGCAGGAATTAACACAGTATCTTGTTGAGGCTGGACAGTTTGTTGATCAAAAACCAGGGGTTGCTGCTGAAATTGGTGTTTCCTTTTTAGATCCCAAAAAAACACTGGGATTAAGAGTGCCATTATTAAAGAATGTGCTATCAGACCCACTGGGCATCAAGACAAATGATTTGTATCCTGTCAAAGCTGATCTGGATAAAATTCAACACTATCTCCATGATAAGATGAATGTGGGTAGTCTTATTGATCTGGACAAATTTGTTGACCTTCGTTTTGCTGATGTTGCTTGCAAAGAAGGTGCATCTGGTGCGTTAGGTTCGGTTCTTCATGAAACACCCAAGAAATCTTTTGAATTATTGGATCGCTTATTAGCTGAACAAGAAGAACTGGCCGCAAAAGCAACTCTGGATAAGGTCGGCAAGTATTTGACATTAAGCCTTGGTGAAAGAGAGTTTGGCATTGACATTTCAAAAATTCGTGAAATTATCGGTATCGTTCCCATTCGAACAATACCCAATACTCCGCCCGCAGTTCGTGGTGTCGTTAACCTTAGAGGTCACGTCATCTCCATTGTGGATTTAAGATTGAAATTACATATGCCTGAAATTGAATACAATGACAGAAGCTGTATCATTGTACTGGAAATTCAAGGTGAAAATGGTCCTGAACCGATTGGCGTTGTGGTTGATTCTGTTTCTGAAGTTGCAAATATTAAGGCTGAAGATATTGAAGAGCCTCCTAAAACAGGTCTTGATGTGAATACAGATCATATTCTTGCAATGGCAAAAACGCCCAATAGTACCAATGTAAAAATTTTATTGGACATTGACAGAGTTTTGACAAGATGAAATTAGAAATTAACTCATTGACCGATTATTTATTTGAAATTCCCAAAACAGATGCCATGCATATTCCAGCACAGGTGTATGCATCACAATCCATGATTGATGCCATACGACAGGATGGTGGATTACGTCAATTGGTTCATATGAGCATGTTACCAGGGATCTTCAAAGCGATGGCCATGCCAGATATTCATAGTGGGTATGGTTTTCCCATAGGGGGTGTAGCTGCATTTGATTGGCATAATGGTGTAATATCACCAGGCGGAGTGGGTTATGATATTAACTGCGGCGTGCGTTTAATTCGAACATTATTGGAAAAAGAAGCTATCATGCCTCACATGGAAATGATTCTCAACACCTTATTTCAACAAATCCCTTCTGGGGCCGGCAGCAAAAAGAAAAAATTAAAAGTTGATTTGGAATCTGCAATTAAGAATGGCAGTCAATGGGCAATAAAAAAAGGCTATGGTGAGCAACGTGATATTGTATTTACAGAAGAGAATGGTTGTATGCCGGATGTCAATCTTGAAACGATAAGTGAACGCGCCCTCCAACGCGGGAAGCATCAATTGTGTACTTTGGGGGGCGGAAATCATTTTCTTGAAATTGGTGTTGTGGAAAAAATATTTGATCCCATTATCGCACGCACTTTTGGATTGTTTGAAAATCAGATTACAGTCTTGTTACATACCGGCTCCAGAGGTTTGGGGCATCAGGTGGCTGATGATTATATCAAGGCCATGCAAAAACACATTGCCAAAGAAAAAATATGTTTGCCAAACAGTCAATTGGCCTGTATGTCCATTCATGCACCCATTGCCATGAAGTATTATTCTGCAATGTCCGGTGCTGCAAATTTTGCATGGGCAAATCGTCAAATTATAACGCATTTCGTCAGAGAAATATTTCAAAGTGTTTTGAATATGTCTCCCAGAGATTTGGGAATGGATCTGGTTTATGATTTATCTCACAATATTGCCAAAAAAGAGCAACACGTCATTGATGGCAAACCTCACACCTTCTGTATTCATAGAAAAGGCGCAACCCGTGCATTTGGTCCAAATCATCACGCAGTTCCAAAAGATTATCATCAAAGCGGTCAACCTGTAATTGTCCCAGGGGATATGGGAAATGCTTCATATGTCCTGTCTGGCACACAAACTGCCATGGAAAAATCATTTGGTTCGGCCTGTCATGGTGCAGGCAGAATTCTAAGCCGATCGGCTGCCAAACGTGCAGCAAAAGGCCGTTCCATTGCTGAGGAACTTCAAGCAAAGGGCGTTCATATTCGATATCGCGGTCGTTCCACGCTAGCTGAGGAAATGCCTGATGCCTATAAAAACGTATCAGATGTTGTGGATGTTATTGAAAAGTCTGGCATTGCAAAAAAAATCGCTCGTTTGAAACCTTTGGGTGTTATCAAGGGATAATGGGGTAAGTACAGGTGAGCAAATAATATTTGCCTCAAACATAAACCGAAAACCAACCAATGTCCGAAACCAATGTAGGGGCGAACCTTATGTTCGCCCTCTCGCCCTCCATACAAAAACCACAAATGCACCTATGAACGAAACCAAAACATTTGTTACCGAACATAGGTTTGATTTCCTTTGTTGTCATGATGGTATAACTACATTTTGTTAGATTGATGGTTATGGACTTTTATTCTTCCCCTTTCAGAGCAATAGCTATGTCATGAAAAACCTAAGTTGGACGATGATACCTAAGTTTGTTAATAGTAAAAAAAAGTATATACGTTGATTTAAAAAAATATTGTTAAATATATATATCTAAATCCTGCATCAATAACAGTATTTCAAATTGACATTGTACATGGGATCTATTACCATAACTGGTATAATTGAGCCTATCAGAACATGGAGATTTTATGAACAATCATATATGCCAGGGAACCTGTTTTCAAAAGCCAAGACAAAAAAGATTAAACATTGAGTATTAAAAAAAAAGGGATTCGTTTTTGACACAACATCCAATAGATCAATTATCCTTGCTTGATCCCAAGCTCGCTCAAACCCTTATTCCATTTCAAAACCTGATTGATTCATCTCAGTTACAATCAATGGTTGATATGATCCTATGGTCCTTCAACATCGAAATTCAACTGGGATATTCTGTATTTAATGGATTTGAGAAAATTATCACCGCAAAGGCCAACAATTTAATTGATTCCTTTATTGATCAGGTCAAAAAATACACACACAAAGGAACATCGTTGGGAATCCTTATGGCCGACCTCCTTCCCCCAGTTTTATTTGTAAATCATTCAGACTTGACAAAAAAGTTTTATCAAACCTTTGATGCACTTTACAAAATTGGACTGTATATTCTTCACAGACCATTCCAGTCTTTCAAAAAAGTACTTGAATCAGGGGACCTAAATGGTGCATTGGCGATGCTGGAACTATTTAACGCATCTTTCTCAAAAGACCTGGGCTTTCACCAAAGCAAGAATCTTACACAGTACCTTCCCAAAATTTGTGAGTTCCTGTTACCTGAAAAAAGAGCTTTTCAAATCAGACAACTAGTTCGTCTGGCTCAGATAAACATTGAGTGGGTATATGCCTGTGAAAATGGGTTTAAAAGTGGTTTGCAATCATTAAATTCAAATGCTCTTGAAACCTACATTCAAAAAGGAATTGAAAAATATGAATCTCAACCGGAAAAGGGGATATTGTACTTTTCAATAGCGTCTGAAATTGCCAGAAATATTTTTCAATCCCTCCAAACTGTTTATCCATTGCGTTTTATTCATGACAAACTGATACAGTATATCCATGCACGTATCGGTTCTTTTGTGCATGTACAATCAATTTCTCAGTTACCAAAACAGTATCAATCAACAAATGAGACGCTTATATATAATGACAGTTTGTGTATTTATTTACCTGATGAGATTGGTTTCTTTGCAAATAAGAATGACAATCGTAACTTTTATAAATATTTAGTGCGATGGGAAACAGGTCTTTTTGAATGGGGGACTTATGATTTCGATCTAGAAAAAATGATCGATATGTTTCCAGGTATCGTCTTGCATGAAATGCCGCAAAAAGGCAGTGATCTCTGTCGCTATTTGAATTCTTTTTCAAATGTCACACTGGCAAAAAATTTGTTCATTTTGTTTGAGCATGTTCGCATTTGTTTTTGTTTTAAAAAGTATTATCCTGGAATTTTGCGATCTGGGATACCAATTTTCAAACGTTTTATGAATCAACATCATATTCAGAAAAACTCAGTTTTACAGCAGATTTATAATGCGGGTGTTTTTGATATTCCACCAATTGAAAGTCCAGACATATTATTTTATCAGGTCATTGGTGCGATGAAATGTCTGAATCAAAAAAATGCCAGGGTAGAAACAAGTGCCTATTTAACCTGGAATTATTATTTAGATTTTCTCCCTTCCTCAGATAATTATCACATCAAAACACCATTCAACAATGATTTGTGCCTGACATTTATTGAAAAAACCATTGAAAAGACCGATCAAAAAGCAATGAAATTATGCCAGTCACTGCGACAAAAAAACATAAAAATCTATAAATCTGAAATTCGCAAACAATTATATCAAAAGAATGAAATATCGGCGAATGATCTTCAAAAATTTATTTCCAGTGCTGCTGACTCCCAATCACTCAATCAATGCCTGATGGCATTCAGGGAACATGAATACAGCCAAAACATTTTATCAGATCCGCATGAAGCTGGAACAATATTTCATTACAATGAATGGGATTTCGATATTTGCAGTTATCGAATCAACTATGCGCGTGTGATTCAATCAGAATACACCCAAACAAGCAACTCACATTATGAAAAATCACTACAGTCACATCGCGGATTACTCAGGCACATTCGAAGACGATTTGAGATGATTCGACCTGAAGGTCTTAAAATACTCCGGCGATGGCAGGAAGGCGATGCCTTTGATTATCGACAGGTTCTGGAATATGGCATTGATCGCAAAATGCGTCAAACACCTTCAGAGCGATTATATACAAAAAGAGTAAAAGCCTATCGAGATGTGGCTGTTTTTCTTCTGGTTGATTTGTCTCGTTCAACAGCCAATGAATTGCCTCAGTCTCATAAAACAGTTCTTAATGTTGAACAAGATGCGATTGTTATTTTTTGTGAGGCTTTAAAGCAGTGTGGTGATTCTTTTGCCATTGCTGGTTTTTCAAGTGTTGGGCGTCATGCGGTTTCTTTTTATTGGTTTAAACAAATGCATGAAAATCTTACCGACTCGGTCAAAAATAGAATTGGAAATATGACATCAATGAGAAGCACGCGAATGGGGGCTGCCATTCGTCACACCAATTCTGTACTTGAACAATTTCCTTCAAAAATTCGTCTTGTCATTGTTTTAAGTGATGGTTTTCCCAATGATGCAGATTATAAAAATGATTATGCGATAAAAGATACACGTAAAGCCATACTTGAAGCACGAAGTAAAGGTATCTATATTCATGGAATTACAGTTAATCTGTCCATGCATGTTCAACTGAATGCCTTATATGGCAATGGAAATCATCATGTTATTTCTGATGTTTCAGAATTGCCTGATCGACTGCCGACAATTTATCATCAGTTGACAAAGGGATAATCATTGGGCTCCATGCCGCTCCATGCCCCAAACAAACAATTTCTTGATTTTTGTAAAACACGTGTTTCCTGAAAATCTTTTCATCCCTCCAGACAAAAACCTTTATCAAACCTATATTGATTAAATAATTTCATGCGTATTATTTTAGTTTTGATTTAGCATCCAAATTTTTCGATGAAAATGGATTGATTTGATTCATCATGGTTTTGGTTTTCGCTGAAAGATCCATACCAAGATCAATGTAGAGCTTAAATTGTTCTTCCATTTGCTGTCGATATGTTAAAAAGTTTTCAAGGGTTTTTTCAAAATAATTTTCAAAAAATTCATGCATGACTGTTTCGCCTGCCTGAATAAAAAGATGTAACAATCGAATGGGTATTATATTTCGATTCTGTTTCGCCAACTCCATAATGATTTGCGTTAAGGTCAATGCGGTAACATCATCACTGCGTTTAACATCAAGTACTTCAATTTCATACCCTTTTTTTATTGTTTCAGCAATGTCAGATAAGGTAACATACTTGCTTGTTGAAATGTCATATATTCTTCGGTTGGAATATTTTTTGTAATATTTTTTTGTGGGACCATTCGTTTCGTTGTTCATTTTTTAAGAATCCCTATATTATTTTTTTCATAAATATTTGAATTGATCGTTTATTGTTTGTGAAGATCTCTTGAGGGATGAATAATCTGATGGTGAGATGAACGAATTGATTTTTTGTGCAAGTACCATCTGTTATTCTAAAAAAAAAGCAGCCATAGATTGATAATTTATCTACGACTGCTGCAATAATCAAAAAGTTGGCCTGTTTTTTTTAAATAATATTATATGCTTAATTAAACTTCAAGCCATGAATCTGAATACAAGGCATTACCCAAAATGATATCCACAGTCTTTTTATAGCCTTGCAATTCTTTGGAAAGACTGTCCATTGGAGGTGGGTTGCCATCAGTTGTGGCATGGACAACATCGATAATATCCTGACGTTTGCCTTTGGCCAGATCCATTGTTACTTGATCTCTGGCATCAGAAATAAATGAATACATTCCCACACGATTCAACATGATAGTGTATGTTACATTAATGATATATCTCAGATGATCAGGCGCACCATTGGAAATATTAGACAGACCACAAGTGCTTTTTACACCAGGTGCTATATCTTGCAGCATTTCCATGAAAGTCATCAGGCTGATAGCCTGAGGTTGCTGAATATTGACAGGTGTTACAATGCCATCAACCCAAATTTTTTCATTGGGGATGCCCATGTCATTGGCTGCCTGAATGAGTTCTACACACAGAGCTGCGCGTTCATTTTCATCTCTTGGAAGTCCATCCGGGCCCCATAGCAATGCGATAAATTCACAGTCATGTTCTTTGGCCAGCGGTAACATTTTTTCATAACGTTCCGGTCGGCACATAATAGAATTGATTAAGGGAGGTAATTTGCATTTTGGTAAGGCAGCTGCGATGGCATCAATGTTGGATGTATCCAATGCCAGTGGAACATCATCCACAACTTCCTGAATAACTTCAACCATCCAGGGCATTAATTCATGACCATCTTTTTTAGCTGGTCCCAAGTTCAGATCAATCATATCCACACCGGCTTCTTTTTGAAACAGTGCTTCTTCCTGAATAGGCTTGGGATCACGTTCTTTCATTGCTTTACCGATTGTTTTCGAGATAACATTTAAGCTTTCACCGATTACATGAAAGGACATTGTTTTTCTCCTTTATTTATAAATCTAAAAAAAACCATCCGAAATATGAATAATCTCGGATGGCTCTATTTGTGTTATAATAAAAAAATTATGCACGTTCTTTTAAGAATGCGGGTAAATGTGCAGCTTCTCTGGGGCCGACAGTAATTTTCCAGTCGGGCAATTCTTCCTCAACATCACCTGCAATAGCAGCAGCATATCCTGGAATAATTAATTCTCTGGTTTTGCATTTATCGGCAATACCGCTCTTTTTCACAAATATACCAACATCATCACCAGAAAACTTTCCAGCTGCCCAGGCTGTCAATACTGACAGTCCTTCAGAATCCTTTATCAATAGATAGGCCGGCACCTTGCTTCCCTCAATCTCGCCTGAAACAATAAAGTACGTTAATGCAAAGTTTGTTGTAATCAATACAGGTGAATTTTCATCCGGATTATTGATTTCGTAAATACCTTGCGTAACTGTCATTGGGCGTTGTGGATCAGTATAGATATTTAATCGTTGTAACAACAGTGGAAAAATACTTTCGCCAGTGAAATCTGAAAGCACAACAATGGAACCATATTTGGAAACAAACGTTCCTGCAATGATGGTTTCCATATCAAGGTTGGATGCCATTTCGCATGGGAAAGTAATGGTTGGAAAACCAATAGAACGATTATTTTTCAGCAATGCAGATCGTCGAATGGCAATCATGTCTTGCAGAGATTGTTTCAATTCACGAGAACCAGGATCAAGCACAATATCCTTAATGCCCATTCCCATTAGTTTTTCTGTCATGGGAATAAGTGCTTCGACTGAAGCTGCTTTGATACCAATGGGAAGTCCCATTTCTTTGGCAAGATTGGCCATTGCATCAATGTTGGCCTCAGTTGCACCATAAAGTAGAGGCCGTTTCACTTTACAGGCTTCAGCGCCTGCTTTCATAACATCAGCATCTTCAGTCATTAAAACAGGACTGAATTCTGACGTATCTGCAATGGTTTTTGCAACAGCAGCAAAAGCCTCTTTATTTCCATTGACATCTTTTACAGCAACCAGCTCAGGTCGTAAGTTAAGACCAACACGTTCAAACTGAAGTGCATTCCAGGTTGTTAATTTATTTTTAAGTGCGTCTTCAGCAATATCCGAGTTCACTAAAGCTGCAAAAGCTGTGGGGTTAAAGAACGTTTTTTCGTGTCGGTAAAGGACAGTTTCACCACCTACAGTTAATTTACGAACACCATTGCCAATCACCACCGGTCGAATGGGTGGTGCTGATGCTTCAGCCAATTTTTCACGCGCTTCGTCAGACACATAAGGGCAACTATCCAGTTCCGCTTTTCCTGCCGCCAGGTTCATGGCAAATGCAAGACAGGTAGCTGCACCACATTCTTTACAATTGGTTTTTGGCAGGAGCTTAAATATTTGTATACCAGTTAATCCCATTTTTATCTCCTTATTCATAGTTATCAGTGAACCCGCCAGATTCACTGATAACACTTTCAAATCTTAACTTAGCCAACCAAAGGTTCCATCTCTAAAGCTGGATGTTTAACCTTTTGAAGGAATGCATGGACTTCATCTTCAGTGGTGCCAACAGTTTCATCGGCAATTTTATCATATAAATCTGGGACGCCTATTTCCTGACCACGTTTGTCAATTCTATCCTTTAATTCTTCTTTTAACACCTTTGGCATCCAGACCATTCTAGCCAATCCGCCATCACCTTTGATAAATTTTTTCTGAGTAATATTGAATTTTGAATGTCCCACAAACCCTGGACTGGTTGCGCCACCGCCCATTACACCGGCCAATGTGGTAAATTTCATTCCACAAGGGGTTTCGCCAATATACTCTCGGTTGACAGTCATGATACCATTACACATGGGTAGCATGGCAGCAATACATTCACAGCATCCACATGTTGTCATGGGGTTATGAACGATTGAGTAAAAATTATATGTTTTGACCGCACCGCGTGATGCCTTTTCAATAAAATCATCCACGCCTTTAAATCTACCCAGTTTTTCATCAAGGACTTCACCTTTGTCAATGGGTTGATTGGGGCCGGTAGGATTGATTTCATAAGAGGCTTTACAGTCCATCCAGTTGTAAGCACCGCAAAGACCTGTTCTTTCAGGGCTGACTGTACACACATGATTTGGTGCAAAAGACTGACAAAGCGTACATGAATAGAATGTTTGCGTGGTCTCATCTGTCATGGATTCCACACGAGAATCTCGTACACCATATTCTGCACGAGCTCGTTCGGTGAGCTTATCAACATCCTCTTGATTGGTATACAGAGTAACCTGAACTTTATCCAGAATCTTGCCAAAATCCTGATGCAACTTGTTATGAAGCACTTTACCAATATGAGCCAGTGAAAAACCTTTTTCCACAGCCCCTTTGCTAACACGAACCCATGCAATGTCACGTTGACCCATATGCATGATGCCCTGAATATAATTTACAAGATGGTGTGTCTGACGTTCCAGAATCGGTTCAAAATCAGCCTGGAATTCACGTCCTGCAACCTGAACAAAAATACCCAATGGAAGAACGTCTCTCTCCTTGATATCCTTGATATCAGGACCAACAACAGTTACCTTTCCATCTTCGATTTCATCCATTTCAGCGCTGGTAACAAATTCAGTGGCTTGCGTTTTTCCGCCACCCATTTGTGTATAAAGGTCAGCACCGCGAACACGTTCACCTTCAAAAGCCGGACCAAAGGCTAATGGGATATCAATTTCAGCAACCTGTACTTTCAGACCACGAACCTCAATGGATTTATCAACCATATTGTCATGAGACACATCGCCAACAACATGTTCATATGTACAAACACCTGTGGGCAAAATCTCAGGAATGTCAGTATCAGCAATGGTTGGAAAACCCCAATTCACACAACCAGCAGCAGCCGCAGCCCATTCAGCATTTACTTCGCCTAAAGCATTTACAAAAGCGAAGATGCGGTTTTTATTATACATCAGCATGCGTTTGTAATCGCCGGGTTGAACATTACCAAATGCCATTGCCGCACGATTGGCAAAACCCAATGCAAATACAGCAGATGAAATATATGGTCCAAATGGAACAATTCGGGTATTCCAACCAACCTGGATGCCAGCTTCGATTAACTGTTCGATAACACTGGTATTGTTTCTTCCTGATGCGCAAAAGATATATAGACTTTTTTTCTGATAATCTTCGACGATCATTTTTGCAATTTCCGGTGATGGCGCAGCGCCAACAATGGCAGCAAATCCAGGTGCAGAACCATCAACAAATTCAACCCCTCGTTTACGAAATACAGTATCGTCAGCAGCTCCGAGCCAGATTTTGCCATTATCCATATCTGGATCTTCTTGTGGCAGATAAAAGTCTGGTTCTTCCAGGTATCTAATGGCTTCCTCAATTTCAAAGCTAACAATGGCAGCCATACCAGCATCAAGCAGTGGCCCAAGATAAGGAACGTGATTAATACGTTTGACATGGGGTGGCAATAGCTTTCTTGCAATTGCTAGCGGTTCACGCATATCATCCAGTGTTTCAACCTTTTTTCCCAGAATCGAATAAATTACTGGCAGATAATATGCTGTATTTGGGAAACCAACCTTTGTATCCGCATTGAACTTTTCAAGTGTTGTTTGATATTTTCCTTCTACTTTGGAAACTATATTATATGCCCCCTGAATGGCGGCAAAAGCAACTAATTTAGACATTTTTTCCCCCTTCGTTGAGGATTTAATTCATAAAGTTAAAATTAACCGCGTTTATGGATCCGGTCAAGACGAGCTATGAGCATATCAAGCCCTGTAACTTTTTCCGGCATTTGGATGGTTGTATCATCATCTTCGCGGAGTTTTGCAATTTTCTTTCGAAGCTCGTCTTCTTCTGTCAGAAGTTTGTTCATGCGGGCTTCTTCCTCTGCTTTTTTCTTTTCCTCAGCCTCAGCTTTTGCTTTGGCCGCAGCTTCCGCTTTCGCTTTGGTTTCAGCTTCTTCTTTGGCTTTTGTATCTTGTTCGGCTTTCATTTTGGCTTCAAATTCAGCCCTGATTTTCGCTTCAATTTCAGCACGAATTTTGGCCTCATCAATTGCAGCCGGTGCAGCTGTTTGTATCGGAGCTGTGGCAGGCGTTGAGGGAGCAGCTTCAGCTTTAGGTTTAGAGGCTTCAGCCTTTGGTGTAGGGGCCTCAGCTTTTTTAGGTACTGGTTTTGGATCCTCTTTTTTGGGGGCAGCAGCTTTTGGTGCAGGCTTTTTCTCTTCAACAATTGTCAGGTCGGGTTCGGGTGCCAGAGCAGCCAGATCAACTTTTGGTGAATCCAAATTTTTCTCAATGGCTTTAATATCCTGGGCTGAGCCGCCATCACTTAAAAGATCTATATATGAACGAATCAAACGAGCAGTTTCTGGATGTCTCAAAATAAGAACATCAGAACCTGCCAGCAGATAACTAACCGCACCCACTGCTTCCATCATAATACCACGTTTTTCAGGATCGCCTAAAGTGGGAGCTTCTTCTGATGTTTGTTTTGCTTCTTTGGACTTCCAGACCTCATTTCCCAGATTATTGATAAGTGGCCCTTGAAGTTTATCATCACCTTGTACAAGACCAGCCATTCGAAGCCGTTCCATAACAGAATAGCCATATTCCATTCCATAGCCCAGGCCGCCGGTTGTAGGATCAATCAGGACATTGTCCATTGTGACCCCCAGGTTTTCCAGCAAAATATTAACCTGTTTGGCAATGTTAACATCAATGGGTGATGATGAAATAACAGTCTGACCAAATCCCATGGCTGCCGCGCCAATCCCTTTGTGATTTTTTTCCTCAACTGGACCGACAGTCAGGCCCCGACCTTGTGTTTTTTCGCAAATGGTTTTCAGTACTTCTTCATCTTTTTGTACATTCGCAGTTCCCCAGACTATTAGCGGAACATTAATGGCATCCAACACTTTGTTAACCATCTCAGCAGCTTCATCAGGGCTTTTATTTAAGCCATTGGGATCTGTGCTTTTAAGCTGTAAAACAATGATATCAGCGCCATATTCATCCTGGCATTTTTTTGCCCATGCAGGCGGGTCATTGATTACATCTTTAAATGGTGCAACAGCTGCTTCCGGCCATTCTTCAGGTTCCATATCCCAAATTTCCATTGCTACTTTTGGTTTGTTGGGCATTTCGCCTTCAAACGTATAGAATGGATAGGAAGTGGCTCCACCGACAGTTACCGTGTTACCTTCTTTACCAAAGGTAATATTCCGGACACTGGCATTGTATTTTTCTTTTACCAATTCGAAGGACAAGATATACCTCCTTTCAATAAATGAAAATATCAATGAATGATTGTGTTCATGTACGTTCAGTCATTGAAATTTAATATTATATTTAAAACACGCATTCAAGTCTTTACCAAACTTGATATTTATTCTGTAATTTTTCTTTAGATTAAGAGGATAATCAATAATAAAGAAATTGGAGTTTGTCAATAAAAAAACTTAAGGGCTTATAAATTGATTGAACATCGCGCATGAATAAATAAGCGATCATTAATTTTCGGGTAGATCGTAGTAAATATTTTGTTATCTGGTTGGTCGAATCATATGTTCGCCCTCCAAACAATAATCGTTTGCGATCCTATGTCCGAGGAAAACGTTTCAATTTCATTCTCAGTTATAGGTTTAATTCCGGTTTTTGTCCGGAGGGCGAACATAAGGTTCGCCTCTTGTATGGTGTTTTTAAAAAAAAATTTTCATTTATTATTATCAGCTCTTTGAAATGTAGAATCTATCTATGCATTTTTTTTGTTAATTAGTGTCAATTAATTCAAGACTAATAGGTTCAAATAATGTGGGACTTAGCATGTACATACACCCTTTGTCAGCTTTTATTGGCACCGAGCTTTGATGCATTGAGCGTGTATGCCCAACGACAACCCAGTTGCTGCGTGGGAACAAACCCATGTTTATAAAGGCACTCAGCAATCACATGAGCGTGTTCGAAATCAGGATCTGGATGGTGTTCAGTTATTGAAAGCACACCATTTGTTTCTAAAACCCTGGCTGCTTCCTGAAGGAATAACTCTCGTTCTTCAATCTCGCCAAACACAGTAACCAAAAATATTGCATCGAAAGATTCATCCCCGAAAGGAAGCGATTTTCCATCAGATTGTTTTGTGGCAAAATTTGTGATGCCTGCTTCTTTGAGTTTTCTTGCGCTTTTTTCAAGCATTTCAGACTGGATATCAAGAAGCGTCAGAAATCCATCTGGAATGCGTTTGGCTACCTGAACACTGTAAAAGCCAGAGCCAGGTCCAATTTCCAGAATACGCGCATTGGGCTTAACAGGCAGTCGTTCTGCCACAGTATTCGCGGACATAATTAACCCTCGTCCAGGAAAATCAAGAATCCATGTCATTTGGTGTGGAAAGACGCCTCGACCGATTGCTCGGGACCAGATACGAATTTGATCAAAAAATTTCATAAGAATCCCAATATTTGAAATTTCGAAGCAATGCGAATATTTGCTTTGAAATAACCGGTTGATAAAATTAATTCGCTTCAGTTAATGAGTTAAGGAATGATCGAAGAATAAATTCCCCAATCTGACAAGGGAACCTACGCCCAATTAGGGATCCACTATAAGGCCATATTTCTGTAATAAGGTTTTGTGTTTCCCAGACCAAAATAATTCTGCGATACCTTCAGAAATAACTTTTTTTAACGCATAAGAATGCGCATATTTTTTTGAAATCATTATATTGAACCATGTTGGTGGAACGCCCGGCAACTTCGCATAGCCTAAATTCTTATCTCCTAAATAGTTTTTCCCTATTGATGCAAATCCAGCTATAATTTCATATTGCTCAAAAGCCACATGGCATCGGCCTATATGTAATTTTTCCATCATTGCATCATAGTTTCGGGCGCCTTTATCCATCTTTTTTTCAAATTCACCAAGATATTTGTAATTGTATCCCAAAAGGCCACCTAATCGATAATTTTTCAAATCAGACATACTTTTTATCTGTATGCCATGAGGAAATTGTTTTTTTGAATAAAAATAAACAACAGTCGTTTTATACCAATTTATCAAATAGAAATCTTTATCTCTCTCAAGACTATAAGAACCACTTAAGGCCATTTGGTAGTTATCCCCCTTTGAAACTTCATGCAAACACCTTTTCCAGGGTAAGAATTGAATTTTATATTTTATCCCTTTCTTGTTCAAAATTTCATTTAGAACATCAATACCATAGCCAACAATTTCTTTTGTTTTTTCTCCATTTTTACGCTGAAAAAAATGATAAGGTGGCCATTCAGATTCATCTTCACAAATACATATCGTTTTTGTTGATAAGTCTTCAGTATAACCATAAGTATCAGTGAAATAAAACAAAAGCAGAAAAATATAGCATAGTGTTTGAATATAATTTTTGAACAAAATATTCTCCTCCTATTTTGGGGTAAATAAATGATTAAATCTTCATCAAGGGCATCAAATTCTTCCAGGATTAGAATCACAGATTTTTTAAAATACTTTTCGGAATAAAAATCAAACAAGAAAAATACGTTTTTAGTTTAATTATTTTTTTTGGATATTATTCTTGCCGGATTACCAACTACAGTTACATTTGGAGGGACATCTTTTGTGACAACTGCTCCCATTCCAATAACCGCGCCCTCGCCCACCCGAAGCGGTTTTCCTTGAACACCTTGCTTAAACATGGCGCCAGTTCCAATATAAGCAAAATCATCAATAATAACTCTTCCATTGCAACTCACGCGTGGTGCAAAAGTAACAAAATCGCCAATTACGCAATCATGTTCTACATATGAATAAATATTGCAATGAAAATGCTTTCCAATTTTTGTATTGGAAGTTATCATTGTGTTTGCACAAAGGATGATACCTTGCCCAATTTCATTTTCATCATAAATTATAGAATGTTTCGATACGATATCAGTAAACTGAAATCCTTCACTTTGACATTTATTGACGATTTTTTTCCTGAGCTTTGGATTTGCAATTGCAACAGATATCAATTGATCTCTTTTTTTCTCCCTGCAGAGATCCTCAAAGGATATTACCTGATTTCCATTGACGACTTTACCATGCCACTGAGGATTATCATCGACAAATACAATATCGATTTTCACATTTGGCTTAAGTGGGTTTTCATAGTTTTGTCTCAAGATTGGCAGGACAACTCTTGCACATCCTTCGCAGCCATATATAGCAAACTTCATTTTATTCCCCCATTTGCTCATAAGAGAATGCTTGTAGTTCTGAAATCTGCCATGATTTCAACCTACAATAATCGAATTAAAACCGCAAATAATTTATGTGTATGTATATATTGTAACGTTATTCTTTGCAAGTTCAAGCATTTTATTAAAGAGCGGTTTTGATGATACATAAAAAAATTGTCTTTGATGAATTTTCACATCTCTTGCAATGTCGTCTGGTATATACTTTTTCATATATTTTGGAACGTTATGTTGAATTTTTTTTAGATCATGAGCATATGTACTGACAATTTGAGTTTGACCATTGTGGTCAATACATTTTGCATTAAAGATTTCATCATGATAAACGCTTTTTGGAAAATCATCCTTTAAATGATCATCAATACTATGAACAAATGATAACCTTTCAGTGGATACTCCTAATCCGATAATTTTTCCATTATATGGCACAATTTTATAATATGGACTGCAGCTATCATAGGGGTATATGGATTGATCATGTGAATCTGTTAGTTCACGTGCATGATAACCAATCGCACAGACTGATTTTGTCGGGTGAAAACTTCGAAATGCTTCTTTGTCCTGTCTTGCACATTCAGTAAGAAAGCCGGTATATGATGACGAATTCCGAATATCAAAAATATGATCGTTTTTCAAAAACTCATAAGACGTAAGTTGGGGATATGTGGGAAATAGTAACGTACCTTTTTCTCCAACGATTTCTTTCAATATTGGAATGATCTTAGTCGCTGAAAAGCCTAAGTTTAAGCGACCCAGGGCACTATGAATAAAAACAGTATCATTTGATTGTATATTTAGGTGCTCTGTCAGGATATGAATGAATTTGTCTTCTGTTAATACAGGAAGCAGTTTAATTCTTTTTTTTATGAGTTTCAACGCAATTTGTTTGGTATAATTATATAAAGTTTTTGGTAACAGTTGCTTTAATTGATGTTTTAACATCTGTTCACTCCTTTAAAAAACTATATGATTTCACACAAAGCCACTTTGCCATCCAGGCCTTTTATGGCTTCGGCAAATATATAGAACCCATGACGATCTTGTAGACCATCAGCAAAATCAATAACACCGAATTTAAAAAACCGCTTGTGAAAACCATCATGGAGAAATTGATGAATGTCAAGCCATTTTTTAAGATCTTCAGATACCATTATATGTACCAGATTATCTTTTACACCTGGGCCAATTTCCTGTACTGTTGCTGATAAATATAAGTTGTCTTTAAGTTTTTTTATTGTCCATACTGGTCCTTGAAACTGTTGCATACGTTTTATCAAACGTGTTTTTCTATCAAGAATGATGTGATAACTGTCTTGAAGTTGGGAATCCATAATCCAGTGCACAGTATCTTTTTGAAAAATCAGATGACAGGTTCGATACATTTGCTGCCCATCACCAATCCATTCTAAATTCTTGAAATTATTATCAGCGCAAAGCAGATGACATTCATTTTCAAAGTCGCCTGTTGTTACCCAAATTTTATTTTCAAATGGATCATAGAAGCATCCATGAACATGTTTAGTTTTGCCTTTTGGGAAAGTAAATATGATCTCCCAGGTTTTACCAAAATCCGAGCTTTTATAAACTGGCACCACTTCGCGGTTCCCATTATTACCATATTCTCCAAAAAATATTTCTTTATCATGATTAACAGCAATCGACTGATGCATAACGTTTCGACAGTTCTTTAAAGTTAAGACTTGTTGTAATTCATTATTTTTCTCATGATAATGAAAAACTTTACCCTGTCGAATAGCTATATATCCATTTTCAACTGGAATGACATTACACTTATCTAAACGTAATGCACGTCTTGCTAAACGAGAAGAAGCGAATAATCTTTTCCAAAGTTTATCCTTTGGTAGTGTAACTGTTAGCTCTTGAGAGTTCTTTTTTTGGATATATATTTTGTTATACTTGCTTGTAATTCGTAGATTTGAATCTGAATAATGGCAGATTTCTCTGTCAATTATTTGTTTGATTTTTAATTCCATTTATAAATCTTTCGTATCATATTTTATTCAATCATACTCATTTATTTTTTGGGATGAATTGATAAAAAATCAAAATTATTGATCCATATATGAAAATAATGATCAAGGTTTTCTGGAACAAGCCAATAATTATAATAATATTCCGCCAGGCTGCTCCGATTTTTTGGTATTGTGATTTCATATATGGAACGTATTTTTCGATCATTTTTTGAAAAAATATACGCCTTATATTTTAAATCTTTCATATAATCCAAAAACATTTGTGTTGTTCGACCTGTGTGAACAATATGTCTATTTTCTGATTCGCATAATATGAGTGGTCTGAATTTGTTGATTGTTTCAATTCCCCCCTCAATTACTTCAAACTCATGGCCTTCAACATCAATTTTGATAAATCCAACGTTATCTATTGAATTTACATTGATATAATCATCAAGTCTCATTAATGGAACAGATTCTGTTTTTAATCCATCAAATTCAGGATGTTTTATTAGGGATGAACAGCCATGACTTGCAGGCAAATAAAGTTCGCCGGCACCATTTGTATTTGAAAGCGCCATTCGTTCTGCAATGAAATTGTTGTACTTGATATTATCTGTCAGACGATGATAAGTTCGCATGCCAGGTTCAAAAGCAATACACATTCCGCTGAATTCAGATGCTATGGGTGCAAGATAATAAGAATATCCACCAATATTTGCACCAATATCAAGAATTGTTCTTTTCTGGTATTGAGCAAAATATTTTGGTAATATT
>Ga0272440_1000081_pt1 | contig 75786 bp, 52 predicted proteins | sample SSMMMBAug17_FD_192440 | JGI IMG/M metagenome (GOLD analysis project Ga0272440, IMG submission 192440) | Marine sediment archaeal communities from Little Sippewissett salt marsh, Falmouth, MA, United States - SSM-MMB-Aug17 | ecosystem: Environmental > Aquatic > Marine > Wetlands > Sediment ... | reverse complement strand
AGAAAAGTTCAATTAATGGAAATTATAAATACAAAAAGCAAGACATAATTTCTTTAACAGTCACAAATTTTGTAAATATGGACGAAGTCTAACTAAAAAATATTTAGATTATATTCAGGGAGATATTTATGAGTAACAAATTATCGTGGAATGAAATGACAAAAATCTACCCTGATGAATGGTTGCTTATTGTTGATTTTGAAGTAGATAATTCAGGAAGAATTACAAATGGAAAAGTGGAAAGACATTCCAAAGATAAAAATGATGTTTATAAGTTACCAACTTTAAATAAGTCGTCTGCATTTCGATATACTGGTAAATCAACTTTTGCAGGTTTGAGAAGTCACAAATGGAAAAGTGGAAAGACATTCCCAAGCAACCACTTTTTCATCTCTTGCAAAGAAAGTTAATCAGTCTCATATTTGCAGATAAATTTTTGTATTTTGTTTTCTTTGTAGTCAGGGACTAACACAGCAACAAAAACTTTTCTTAAATGAACATCAAAGCCAATGCGCCATATTTTCCAACTGCTATCCAAAATTTCTTCTTCAACTCTTCCTGGAATCATTTTTCCTTTACCCAAGTATTTAGACATAATATTTTATTCCTTTCTTTTTTTTTGATATGACATAATAAAAAAAAGGATACATAGTAGCTACTAAGCATCCTTTTTTATTAGAATTTAGCGTATCCCTTTAAAGATACAAATATACATTTAATTTTTTCAATAATTTTTGAAAAAATTTAATTATACACTATTCGCAGGCTGCCATACACTCTCATATATGAACTGGCCTACTATTTTTGCACCCAAAAGGGATACGCACTGTTGTTACTGACTTTATAACAAGGGATATATAAGATTCTCTTATAGCAGATCTAAGGCATGATGTGCGTATTCAAATCTCTTGTTGACAGAGACTATTTTTGCAGTTCGTTGACTGATAGATTATATGCTGTTCTGTGTTAGTATTCTAATTATTAAACAAATCATGCTAAAAAAGCAAGAAAAAAACTTTATCGATATCATTTTGAAATACAAATGGTTATCGGTTATCGGTTAATAATCGATATCTTGACATTTAGCAATTAAGGGTTTACATAAGAGATTCATTCCCAAAATGCGTGAAAACAGAATAATGGCAGCTTGCCAGAAATTAAGAAAAAAAACGCGAACAATCGCATAAAGGAGATAATATGTCAAAACACGTTGTGATAATTGGTGGCGTGGCCCTGGGCCCAAAAGCGGCCTGTCGGATGAAACGCCTTGATCCTGACATTCAAGTCACCATGATTGATCGGGACAGCTACATTTCTTATGGTGGATGTGGTATTCCCTATTACGTGGGTGGGGATGTGACTGAAATAGAAGGTCTTTGCTCAACCAGCGCCCATGTTGTCAGGGATACAAATTATTTTGAGCGTGTCAAGGGAATTTCAGTACTCACACAAACTGAAGCCCTTGTCATTGATCGCCCCAATAAAGCCATACGGATTCGAAATTTAATACAACAAACTGAAGACAAAATTACATACGATCAGTTGGTTTTAGGTTTGGGAGCAAGTCCTATCATTCCTGAAATTCCAGGCATTGAATTGCCAGGCGTAACCGCAGTTACCAATTTACATCAGGCAGAAAAAATTAAAACACTGGTATCCAAAGGCAAAGTGGAGCGTGCGGTCATTATCGGCGGTGGTGCCATTGGTATCGAAATGGCTGAAGCCTTAACTGATTTATGGGGCGTTGAAACCACTTTGATAGAAATGTTAGATCAATTGTTACCCACCTCTTTTGGGCCAGACATGGCCAGAGCAATCGAATCCCATATGAAAGAAAATGGGGTGAATTTGCGATTGAATGAAGCTGTTACAAAGATTGTCGGCACACCGGAAAAAGGGGTTCAAGGCGTTGAAACAAATGCATCAAATATTCCTTGTGATCTTGTTATTATGGCTGTAGGCGTTCGTCCAAATACAAACATGGCCAAATCTGCAGGATTACCAGTGGGACGTTTTGGCGGATTGATTGTTGACAACTCCTTACGAACTGTCGATCCAGATATTTACGCTGGCGGTGATTGTATAGAAATGACCAACCTGATTACAGGTCAATGCCATCCTCTACCATTGGGATCTCTGGCCAATCGACATGGTCGCATTATTGGCACAAATATTGTGGGAGGATGTGAACAATTTAAAGGCACTGTGGGAAGTTTTTGTCTAAAAGTTTTTGAAATGGGAATTGCACGGGCTGGAATTACAGTCAAACAGGCCCAAAAAGCGGGGTTTGATCCTATTCATACAGTCGTGCTTCAAGGGGATCGGGCCCATTTTTATCCATCCATGGAATTGATGGCCATTAAACTCATCGCTGATCGTCGAACCCGACAAATTTTGGGTATCGAAGCAATTGGCAAGGGGGGCGATGCTGTCAAAGCCAGAGTAGATGCTGTGGCTGCGATTTTACCGCATAAACCGCTTATCAGTGATATCTCCAATCTTGAAGTCGCCTACGCACCGCCCTATGCATCAGCAATGGATATTATCAATGCTGCTGGAAACAGCCTGGAAAATATTTTGGAAGGTCGCCAACGTCCTATTGATACCATTGATTTTCTGGATGCATTTAAAAAGGGCGATATTCGAGTTCTGGATGTAAGAAGTCCGGTTCAGGCTGGACCATTTGTTGAAAAGTATGGAGATCGCTGGATAAATATTGATCAGATGGATTTAAAACAGCAGTTGTCAAATGTTCCTGGTAATGAATCCTTGATGCTTGTTTGTGGTTCAGGCGCACGTTCCTATGAAGCGCAATTATTGCTGAAGAGTGAGGGGATTAATGCCAATACCCAAAACATTCAAGGTGGCATTGGGATGATTAAATTTAGTGAACCTGAATTTTTACCCAAAGAATAGTTGCAAAGGAATACTTCTTATTCATAATGATCGTACAAAGAACAAGTGCGCGTAGAGACGAAGCATGCTACGTCTCTACAGTACATTTACCTTAAAACGAACAATATCGATAATGGGGAAGTTGTTTTTAAAACATTCCAAAGCTAACTGGATATAACAGACAATGCACATGACAGACAATCATCAAAAAGCATCACTGTTATTTGAGCAAGCACTGCTGTTAACCGACCAAAACCAGGCTAATGAGGCAATTCGGTATTACCAGGAAATAATATCCATTCAGCCCGATCATGCCATTGCATACAATAACTTGGGGATATTATTCAATCAGCAAAAAGATTATCAAAAGGCTGAAACCTGTTTTAAAAAGGCAACTCAACTGGATAAAACCTATGCCAATGCCTGGTTCAATTGGGGAAATTTACTAAAAGAGACAAAAGATTGTGATCATGCCATAGAAAAATATACTCAAGCCATTAAGAATAAACCTTTATTTGCAGAAGCTTATAACAACATGGGCGAATGTTTTGGGGCCCTGGATCAATTCCACAAGGCAATTGAAGCTTATGAAACTGCAATTAAAATCAACTCGCAACTTGTGGGTTCTTATTACAACCTTGGCAATCTTCATTATAAAAAATATCATTACCAGCGTGCCAGGGAGTATTATCAACAATGTATTGTCTTGCAACCAGATTATAAAGATGCCCACTATCATTTGGGTTTTGCATCACTGATTCTTGGGGACTACACCAATGGCTTCAAAGAATATGAATGGCGATTGAAGCGGGGCCCATTTACCGGACATTTTTTAAAGCAGCCTGTGTGGGATGGCAAGGCAGGATCTGAAAAAATTGTTTTTGTGTATTGTGAACAAGGCTTTGGTGATAACCTTCATTTTTGCCGATACCTTACTGTGATGGCAAAAAATGTTAAAAGAATTATTTTTGGATGTCGGGATGAACAGGCAAGATTATTCAAAACGATTTCAGGTGTAGACCAGGTCATCATTCAAGGAGAAAAAGTGCCCCGGCATGACTACCATTGTTCACTCTTAAGCCTGCCTTTTTTACTTCAAACCAACGCAGATACGATTCCCTGCAATATCCCCTACGTTTTCCCAAAAAGTTTGCCATCCCATTCTGATTTGATTCATACCATTAATCATCAGGCCGCAGATATGGTGCGTGTCGGCATTGTATGGGGAGGCAATCCCAATAACAAGAATGATGCCATTCGTTCCATTTCATTAAAAGAATTGGCGCAGTTGTTTTCAATTTCAGGCATTTGCTGGTTTAGTTTCCAAAAAGGGCCCCAGGTCAAAGATATTTTGGATTATGCATCACAGTTAGTGGATTTGTCGGAATACTTTGATGATTTCTACGATACTGCCATTGGTCTTTCCCAAATGGATTTATTGATTACAGTGGATACATCAGTGGCGCACCTGGCAGGGGCCCTGGGTATTCCCTTCTGGTTGATGATCCCCTCACAGCCTGACTGGCGATGGCTTTTGGATCGATCAGACAGCCCCTGGTATCCGAGTTGCCAAATTTTCAGGAGAAATGTTCATGATAGTGACTGGCAGCCTGTTTTAAAACAGATAAAGGCGAGCCTTTCAAAAATGATGTCCCAGATTATTCATCCAGAAACGCAGGCATTGTTTGAAAATGGATTGCAGCAATACCACCAAAATAATTATGATCGGGCACGCATTGTCTTTCAAAAAGTACTGTCTGTCAATCCAATTGTATGGGGGGCTGAGTTTAATCTCTCACAATTATTTGCCAGACAGGGCGATATCCCCACGTCGATCTTTTATGGATGTCGTGCCAGCCGAAGACATATTTGTGAATATATCACCTGGAAGCATTTGGGGAAACAATATCATAAATGTGCTGACAAAAAAAATGCAGTTCAATGTTTAAAAAATGCCCAACAATCAAGTGATATCTTTGTCCATGCCATTGGCTGTTTTGATGGGTGTACTGGATATCATATACACACCCGATCATTCTTTGATGCATTGGCGAAATATGTTCCTGTCCATAGATCAGAAATGCAATTGGATGATTTTGATCAATCAATTGCGTATATGAATAATGAAATAGTGCCGCATAATAATGGTGTTTTTAATATTGCCATTCGATCCATTCATCAATTAGATATTCTGTCATCCTGTCCGGGCATTAAAATTGGATATGTGGTATGGGAATCCACCTGTATCCCCGACGATTGGCTTGATTCACTGGCAAATGCTGATATTTTGTGGACACCCAGTCAATGGGGCAAACAAATCTTGATCAATCATGGTATCCATAAAGATACCATACAAGTCATTCCTGAAGGCGTTAATGAACAGATATTTAAAATGGATGGTCCAGGCTTGAAGTCATTGAATGCTGTTAATGCCTATAAGTTTTTATATGTAGGCAAATTCGAGACACGCAAAGCCACTGCTGAACTGATTGTTACATTTGATTATGCATTTAAAGACAATAACAATGTGCGTCTCGTGTTATGCACAAGTACACATAAAAAAGACTTTGATATCAATGCCTTTATTCAAAGCCTGAATATAAGGCATCCTGAAAAAATTATTCGTGTCGGGCCATTTGTATCAAACAGTGAGCTTGCTGCGCTGTATCGCAGTTGTGATGCTTTTGTGATACCCACACGAGGCGAGGGATGGGGACTGCCAATTATTGAAGCCATGGCCTGTGGCTTACCGACCATAGTTACCGGCTATAGCGGGTTGACCGAATTTGTATCAAAAGAAAATGCTTACTTAATCGACTTCAAAATGGAAACAATTCAAAGACCCCTGGGATGGCTCATAGAAAGCACAACAACTGATTATGGCCAATGGGCTGAACCCGATTTTATGCAACTTAGTGATATCATGCAATACATATATCAGCACCCAGAGGAAGCAAAAGCTCGTGGGCGGTTGGCATCACATGATATCCACTCTCGCTGGACATGGGATCATGCGGCGAGAAAAGCTGTTGATGCCCTAAAAGATCTTCGGAAATCTTGAAATGAAATGTTATATTTCAAAAGGATAGTAAATCATCATGACACAAGCAATAAACAAAAACAATCTTGCCGGCAGTGCCATGGCAAACCAATATCCAGCAACCGATTATATTATGTCTGGTCACGTAGCATGTCCTGGATGCGGGGCAGTAATTGCCATGAAATTTGCCCTTCAGGCCCTGGGACCTAAAACAATGTTAGTCATACCGGCGTGTTGTTGGGCAGTGGTTGCCGGGGTTCATCCACAAACATCATTAAAAGTGCCTGTATTGCACACTGCATTTGAAACCAGTGGTGCAGCTGCAAGTGGTGTTCGCGCAGCTCTGGATATGAAAGGAGATTCAGAAACCCTTGTCGTTGCCTGGGCTGGGGATGGCGGCACCTTTGATATTGGATTTCAATCATTGAGCGGCGCCTGTGAACGCAATGAAAATATTTTGTATGTTTGTTATGATAACGAAGCCTATATGAACACAGGAGTTCAGCGAAGTTCAGCCACACCATATGGCGCACAAACAACAACTACCCCAAAAAATGCATGGAAAAGCCATCGAAAAAAAAATATTATTGAAGCCCTGGCTGCCCATCGAATCCCTTATGCTGCAACAGCCAATATCGCTTTTCCTGAAGACATGATGCGAAAATTCAAAAAAGCCAGGGATATCCAGGGCACACGATTTATTCATGCCTATGCCTCATGTCCAACAGGGTGGCGTGTGCCATCAGATCAGACAGTTGCCATTGCCCGATTGGCTGTTCAAACCAATCTGTTTCCATTGTACGAAGTTGAAAATGGCACTCAGTATACACTCAATTATCGCGGCAATCGATCGGTTTCTGACTATCTGGCAGTTCAGGGCCGGTTTAAACACCTCAAGGAGACTGATATTGCCAGTATTCAAGAAATGGTGAACCATGACTGGCAATTACTAAATGCTAATATTGAAAGGGTTTTTTAATAGAAACAGGAATACAAACATGATTGAGCATAAAGGTTACATCGGTCAAGTAATATTTCTGGTATAATAAACTATTAAATCTTTCCTCAAGGAAAAAAAATGACCCAAGAAAATAATAATAAATTCCAAAAAGAATACATGATACGTTATTCAGAGACCGGTGCAAATGGTCGAATAACCTGCCCGAACATATTAAATTACTTTCAAGATATTGGCTCTGATCATGCAGGCATATTGGGGATATCAGCATTTGATTTAATCCAACAAAATATGGCCTGGGTGATATATAAAATGCAACTGCGCATTAAGCACTATCCAAAATGGGACACCCCTTTTACATTGTCAACATGGCGGTATCCATATCGAAAACTCTACGAGATACGAGCATTTGAGGGAAAAAATAATGATAATCAAGTATTGTTTTCAGGTAAGTGTTCATGGGTGATGATTAATCTAAGCAATAAAAAGCCTGTTCGTCTGGATAGGCATTTGCCCAAATCTTTGCTCAACAATTATGTTGAAATTAATCATAATTTTTTACCCATTGCCCCATTGGATCGTAATGACTGGAGTACCCATATGGCGGTAAGGATGCATCACCTTGATTTTAATCAACATGTCAATAATACAATCTATCTACAGTGGGCCATAGAGAGTGTGCCATTGGATATTCAAACCCGAATGCTGCCTTGTGATGTGGACATTCAGTTTATCGGTGATGCCCATCTGGGAGATTCCCTTACATGCTACAGTCAACAGATAGACTCGCACCCCACTTTCAGACATCAAATTATGCACATGGAAAAAGAATTGACCTGGATTCAAACCCTTTGGAAAGAATATGACTATGGCCCTCTCACCAATACATAAAATGGGCGTATGTACAAGTCACTATAAGTCCCGATAGGGACGTCAGAGAATAGCCTGGGGTTTCAACCCCAGGCGATCGCGGCTTTGCCGCAATTTTGCAGTGATGGATTTTTATCGCTAAAACCGGGGCATTATTTCTGCCTTGCTGTACTCCGATCTACCCGAAAATTTATGATCGCTTACTTATTTGGGTTACACTCCATAAAATGTCTAGAGTTTCAGTAATATCATTGCAATCTGAAAATAAAAATAAACACTTAAGATATCAATTGCAGTGGTGACAAATGGTCCTGTCGCAATAGCTGGATCAATATTAAAACGCGCAAAAACCATGGGCACAAATGAACCGACTAAAGCGGCAATGGTCATGGATGAAACAACTGCCATTCCAACGACAAAGCCTAACATCACAACACTATAGATGCCAACAGCCACCGATCCCAATAGAAATCCATAAAAAAATCCCAATGCCAGACCGATAGTCAGTTCTTTTGCGACCACTGAACTGATATCCCGAATATTGATACGTCCGGTTGCAAGCCCCCGAACAACAATGGTTGATGACTGTGTACCGACATTCCCGCCCATTCCCATTATAACTGGAATAAAGGCTGCAAGATAAGCCAGTTTATTCAATGCATGTTCAAATTGACCAATGATAAAAAAGGCCATGATTCCGCCCATCCAGCTGGCAAATAACCATGGCAATCGAATGCGAATACTGCGCGCAACAGATTTTGTCTCAGCGAATTCTTCACCTGCACCTGCCATTTTTAAAATGTCTTCAGTGGCTTCTTCCCGCATAATATCAATAACATCATCAACTGTAATAATACCAACCAGACGATTGTTTTCATCAACCACAGGTACAGCAAGCATATCATATCGTGCGACAATTTTAGCAACCTCTTCTTGATCCATATCTGTGCGAACTGAAATGACATTGACGCTCATAAAGTCTTTAAGCTTAGTGTCTGGTGCAGTTACCACAAGCTGCCGCAATGAGCAGACCCCCACAAGACGCTCATGTTCGTCAATTACATAAAGATAGAAAGGCATCTCAACATCTTTATGCTCTTTTTGAAGTGAAGTTATGGCATCCTGAGCTGTACTTTCAGCGTCCACTGCATAAAAATTTGGCACCATGATACCACCAGCGGTTTTGTTATCATAGCGAAGCAAATCTTCTACTTCTTCAGAATTTTCTTTGCGCATGCCTTCAAGGACTTTATCAGCAATTTCTTTAGGAAGCCGATCAATTAAGTCTGCCAGATCGTCACTGGGAATGTATTCAAATATTTCAATCAGGGATTCAACAGACATTCTACTGGTTAAATCTAAAAAGGTATCAGCATCCAGATCACTGAGAACAAGGCCTTGCTTGTCTTTTTCTTCTATCATATTTAATACTTTGAGTTGTTGTTCAGAAGATAGGGACCGAAAAGTTACTGATAAATCAGCCACATGGGTTTTATCGATAATTTTTTTGAGATTGCCATAAGCACCACGCCGCAATAACCTTTTCATCGAATCATTGAGTAAGCGTGATCGGTTGCTCATAATTTCCATTAGATACTCTCCCTTTTTGATCAAAGCTGAGGAATGCGCTAATAAATACTTCCCCATTATTGATATTGTGGCATCCTTCATTTACCAGTTAACACTTTTCTCGTTCCCAGGCTCTGCCTGGGAACGCATGCCCGGCGGCTCTGCCGCCTATACCAATGTTTAGGCGGCAGAGCCGCCAAGTATGCATTCCCAGGCAGAGCCTGGGAACGAGAAAAAGTGTTAACTACTTTTCAGCAAATATGAAGGATGCCGATATTGTTCGTTTTAAGGTAAAATTTGCTATAGAGACGTTAGTCTAGTCCGACGTTATTATGTCTTTTACAGATGTCAATAATTTTGATAATCCTGATTTATACGCTTTTGTTCCAAAACCTGAATGCCATGAAAATGAATATAAATGATCTGAGACCACCAGCATGGCGGCAATGCTTACTTTTCGATAGCCAGCTACAGTAAACAAGGCCGATGTTTCCATTTCAACCCCAATGGCATCTTTGTCTTGGTAATACTTCACTTTTTTGGGTGTTTCCTGATATAAGCCATCAGTACACCAGATTTTACCACAATGAGAATTCTGATCTGATTGTTTCATGGCCTTAAAAATAGTATTGGTAAAATCCAGGTCTGGATAGGCGATTTCTGAATCCATTGGATAACACCTTGATGTACCTTCATCAATATATGAGGCATCAGGAACAATACAATCACCAATGCCAACCTGTTCAGATAAGGAACCGCATCGTCCCACAAAAAGAAATTTTTTGGCCCCTGCGGCAATGGCTTCCTCAAGAACAAGGGTGGCATAGGGAGCACCAATCATTGGCCCAATGATTGATACAGGCTGGCCCTGACTGAGACCATCATATACTGTACTCATCATCAGCGATGTTTCTTCAATGGACTCCAGTTTGAAAAGATTTATCAGTATCCTGACATCGGTTTCAGCGCTAACCAGTAAAACAGGTTCTGCAAGGAATAACCCTTTTCGATTGACTGGTTGTATAATTGCGTTATCTCGCATAGTTATCTTCTTTCTTTTGATGTTTCCTGAACCATATAGTCAACCAACATTTCCACATCCAACTCAATTTGCTTTCGAGTTTCCAAATTTTTCACCTGTACTTTATTCTGATCAAATTCATTTTCTCCACAAATAACAACAAAGCGCACCCCTCGACTGATCGCATAGTTAAATTGCCGCTTAAATGTGGTATCTTCGACCAGACAAATTTCAGTGGACACGTTCGCAGATCTCAATTGGTTTGCCATTGATAAATAGTCGGCATCACGATCAGGCGCAATGCGGATAATCATTACATCAGCAACAGTCTGTTGGGCATGATCAATTAATTTAAGATGTTTTAACGCTGCAAACAATCGATCAACACCGATGGATGCCCCCACTGCCGGCAATTCTTTCCCAGTAAACCGGCTGACAAGATTATTGTATCGTCCACCAGAAAAGACAGAACCAAATTGTGGGGCATCTAAAAGCGCCATTTCCATGACTGGACCGGTATAATAATCCAGGCCTCTTGCAATGGACAAATCCATTGAAACCTGTTTTAATGAAACATTCATGGCTGTTAAGTACGTAAAAATTTCCTTTAATTCTGTAATTCCAGTCATGGCAATTTCTATATTGTTAAATAATTTTTCACAGGCATGAATTTTTTCATCATTCGTCCCCTGAATGTCTAAAAAGGCAGCAATTTTTGATATGGCATCATCAGATAGATGGGGGGCGGGATCATCAGGTGATTCTGGTGCGCGGCGCAATTCTTGAAAAACTGCTTTTTTACCGATTTTATCCAGCTTGTCTAGAATCCGCATCATTTCACAGACAATATTTTCATGAGAAATGGATAATCGGTCATCAATTTTGCATAATAAAGATAGACCATTTAAAAGTTTTCGATTATTGAGGCGAATCTGAAAATTTGAAACATCCAATGCTTCCATCGTGCGCACCATCAAGGCAACTATTTCAGCATCAGCCATCATAGAAGATGTGCCGGCAATATCAGCATCAAATTGATAAAACTGACGAAATCGACCATGTTGGGGATTATCCGACCGAAAGACCGGTCCAACAACCATCCGACGCCAGGGTAAACGAATACCAGTCTTGGATTTGGGATTATAAGGATTTGCAGCCAGAATGCGCGCAAAGGGAACTGTGTGATCAAATGGCAAAGCCAGGGGTTCATTGTCATTATCTGATTGCTTGATATGAAATATGTTTTTGCCGGTATCACTGGTTTCACCGGCAAGAATTTTTTTAAATTCAATCCGCGGGGTTTCGATTGGATCAAAGCCAAACTGTCGAAATACTGTTTCAATGGTTTTGAGCATTTTTTCCCTGGCAAGATAATCAGCCGGTAAAAAATCAAGAAAACCCCCGGGTCGTTCAGGTTTTACAATATAGTCTGACATGTTATTAGTCTCCCATTTGTTAAACTATAATTTTTAGTTTATGCTGGGGACTTTATAGCAATGTTTTTTCATTCTTTCAATGATTATAATAAAAGGGACGCCAATTGAAGGAAATAATGATATCAATAATCAATAAAATACAATGCGGAGCAATGTTATGAACAACAATCAAACTGTTCCACTCAAACAATCCATTGTCACACATCTTTTAAAAGTAACCTTTACCATCTATTTTCTTGTCACACTGACTGTGACGCTGATTCATATGGGCGTTGAGTATTATCATACCAAAAAAGATGTCATGAAAGAGCTGGCAATATTGCAGAAAACATTTGCCCCGGGGCTTGAGGATGCCATATGGACATTGGATCTCGAACGTCTGGATTCAATCCTGAATGGCATGCTAGAACATCCAGTTATTATTGGGGTTAAAGCGATTGATGAAGAAGACAAGGGGCTGTTTGGCGCTGCTGGCACATTTATGGGGGCTGATGGTCAATATATTCAAAGAGACACTGAAGGCGACTATGAGCCACTGGATACGCATCAAAATATATTTGCATCACTTTTCTGGCATGGTTTTGATTTATCCCATATTAATGACCGACATCGTCGAATCCGCCTGGGCAGAGTTATTATATATTCCAGCAATTCTGTGGTTTTGGGAAAGGTTAAATTGGGATATTTCTTTTTAATTGTCAACGCCATTATTAAAACAATCGCTTTGTGGGTTCTTTTTTTGTGGGTGGGAAGATTATATTTGGGACAGCCTTTAAGCCGCTTTATATCAGCAATCAAGCAAATCAATTGGAAAAATATGGCAGAATATCGTATTCAGGTGAATAGCAGTGGAGAAAATGAAATTCAAATGCTTGAGGATGCTTTCAATACAATGATTACAAAACTGCACCTCACCATGAATGAATTCAAACGAGCTGAAGAGGAGGTTCATGCACTCAATGAACAACTTGAACAACGTGTTATTGAACGAACTGCTAAACTGACTGAGGCCAATTCTCGTTTGAAAATTGAAGAATCCAGAGCCAAAAAATTGTTGACCATGAATCAAATGCTTAAAGAGCCCATTTCCGAACTGGTTCGATATGCCCTGGAATCCAGTGTGCAGCACAGCGACAGTGAAATGGGATTTATTGTATTTTTTGATAGTAATGAAACCATTGATCGTGTTCATGTATGGTCACGAACTGATGGTTATATTGACTGTGAAATTCACAGTCAACTGGTATTTCCAAATATTCATTCCCAGGAATTTCAAGATACTGTAGAGAATCGAAGCAATCGCATTGACAATGATGTGCAAAATATCATGTACACCAGCATAAAAAGTGGCAATGCCATTCCAGTGGTTCGTCAGTTAATTGTGCCACTGATACAGGAATCATCATTAATACTCATTGCCGGTGTGGCAAACAAAACAGAAGATTACACCTATTACGATGCCTACCAGTTAACATTGCTTATGCAAGGACTTGTAACAATTATGCAAAAGAAGTATGCAGATGAACGCGTATTGGAAATCAACAAAGATCTTGAAGAGAAAACTCGGGAACTTAAAGCATCGCTGGCCCTGATCAAAAAGACTCAGAATCAACTGGTAGAATCAGAAAAGATGGCATCTCTGGGGGAATTGGTGGCAGGAGTTGCGCATGAAATCAATACCCCCATCGGACTTGCAGTGACTGAATCATCATTTATGGAGTATAAAACCACTGAACTCCTTAAAAAATATAAAGCTGGATCCATGAAACGTTCTGATTTGGAAAAATATATATCAACTGTTTCTGAAGCGTCGGTTGGGATTCTAAAAAATCTCAATCGCGCAGCAAATCTGATTCAGAATTTTAAACAGGTGGCAGTGGATCAGTCTAACGAACAAAAGCGACAGATCAATGTGAATCAATATTTACATGAAATACTGGTAAGCCTGCGTCCCAAATATAAACGCACGGGTCATAAAATATCAATCAACTGCCCAGAAGATATTGATATTGTTACCTATCCAGGGGCATTTTATCAGGTCATTTCCAATCTGATTATGAATTCATTAATTCATGCTTTTGAGAATATTGAAAAAGGTGAAATGATATTCAATGTTTCAATCCAGACGCCCAATATATTGATCGATTATGGAGATAATGGCAAAGGCATTGAACAGAAAATTCTTACCAAAGTATTTGATCCCTTTTTCACAACCAAACGTGGGAAAGGAGGGACTGGACTGGGACTTCATATTGTATACAATCTGGTTGTTCAGAATTTGAAAGGCAAAATTACCTGCAACAGTGAACCTGATAAAGGTTGTCAGTTTTTAATTACAGTGCCGATGTCGTTGTAAATCAATTCAGTCTATTTGGGTTACACTCAAATCAATTTATTATTATTTGGCTAATGCAGTTTGGATAAATCTAAAATCAGCGCTTCAACCCCCTGAACATTTAATTGGTTCAAATCCGATGCGGCTTTATCCGACATCTTGAATTTTTCATGCCATATCTGGAAACCAAACAAAATAAAAAAATTATCAATAAACTCACTGCTGGCATGTGGATAGAGCCCCACATTCTTTGGATTGCGAGTATTCCAACGCAAGCTAAGGTATGAACCATCAGAATTGTTAGCTGATAATAGCACTTTACAAAAATTCTCAATTAGTTGATCAATATTTCCCGGTATCATGATATCAATAAACCAGGTGGGAACAATATGATAGGCTCTACCGCTCACCTGGGTTGGCGGGATTTCTTTTAACTTGAACAATACTTTACCATGCTGATTTCTGGATTCATAGTGACAGGCAACTTTAACATTATCTGTTTGAAATCGAATGCCATAAATATTAAAAAAAATGTCCATATTCATTGAAAAATCATAGTCTTTGACCTTTGTGGGGTAAAATGCATCTTCAAAAACAGGCTTATTTTCAGATGTAAAAGGAATAATCTTGCCTTGATGTGTATAAAAATTCAAGTATAAAAATGTATCTTTACTATCAAGAAACAAATCCATAATATGATTGCCATTGGCATTTTGAAAAGATATATTAAATTGAAATAAACTTTCCAACCGCCTGAGATGATAGTTTAAATCTGGAAAATCCTTTTTCAAGTTCTTAAAGTCAAATGCTAAAATTAATTTGAAATGTGTATAAGGTATTAAATTGTGTGTTTTTTTCTCCATGGCTGAATGCAGAATAAAATATTTATCCACAAATTTTTGAAATCTGGGGTAGGTTATATCAAAAGCATTGATCGCTTTTCTGCAAAACCCATCAATTTCTTCAAACCGATTGCTTTGTTTACAATTCAGTGATGCCAGATTGTCTGGATCAATTACAGTAACAAGGCCTTCCAGCATTGATGCAAGGTTTTTGTACGAAAATTGTTTCAAAGCAATGTGAGTATCCATGTAGCCTGAAAAGGACCGATCACCAGTCATACAGGTATCGTTTTGTTTCAGTCCAAAGGTCAGTTTGAAATCACCCAATTGGGAAACAGGTATATTTTCTCCAGTTTCAGATGGTAAGGATAACTGATAATGATCAGGCTGGTGATTGCCTTGAAATATTACTGCACGATATCCATTATCCAGGGGTTTTAAAAATGGACTGTTATATAATCGATAAAAGTTAAATTTTTGAACAGACTCATACCAGAAAGTTAAAAATTTGCTGACTTCAGGATCAGATTGATGTGAAACAGATATTTTACGAAGTGTTTTAAGAAAAATAAGCCCATCTTGAATACCCTGGTCGTGAGGAGATATTTTTTTGAGAGCATCTGTAAAATCGTATGCATGAAGCATTGGCGTATACAGATATAGGCCTATCAAAACAATAATGCTGGTATATTTTTTGACTCTTTTCATTTTTATTTCCTTGTTATTTCAGATATTTTTGTATGTGCAATAATGGTTGACCACTGTATTGATCAATATCAATAGTTGCTATTTATACAATTAGTATGCCAATACAAAGGCGGATATAGGGGGCGGACCAAGAAAACTAATTGAAATTATATCATTTGTTTTTGATATTGAATTATACATCCAATTATATATTTCAACAATGGAGGAATTTGTTTGCCGGTGGGGAAAGGACAAACATTCTTTTTTTGATGGTACAAGAAAAATGTTCGGAGGGCGAACATAAGGTTCGCCCCTACATTGGTTTCGGACATTGGTTGAATCTCGGTTACTACGATCTACCTGAAAATTTATGATCGCTTACTTATTTTGGTTACACTCAAATAAAAAAGTTCGCAAAAGCGTTCTCAGACATAAATCCTTTCCTGACTAACTCTTGCAAATATCCTTACCCAGTGAAAGGCGTATACTATCCAAAACGCCATTGACAAAAGATCCGGAATCATTAGTACCAAAGTTTTTTCCAATATCAATGGCTTCGTTAATGGAGACCTTATAAGGAATATCCGAACAATACATAATTTCAAACACTGCTATTCGGAGAATATTTCTATCTACACAGGTCATACGTTCAATTTTCCAGTTACTGGAGAATTGTTCAATTTTTTGATCAATAGCAGCAATATTTTGGATAACTCCCTGAGTCAGAAGTAAAAAGAAATTATTTTTTTCCTGACTGCTTTCTTTAAAATTAAGCCAGAAATCATTCAAAACACGATTGCCTTCAATTAATCGTTCGTCATCTGTCAGGGGTTGATTGTTGTCAGTAGCATCATTGGTATGCAAATCAATTTGCGATGCTGCCTTGCTAATTCTTTTTCTCACACCTTTCCTCACCAGTTTGGATCGGGGTTCTGAATGTTCAACACTATTATTTGGGTCGTCAGAGGTACTTGAAACTGCAATCCTTTTGGGCTTACCCAGTATTTCAGGATAAACAGAGTCAATAAAAAAAAGAACTTGCAATGAGAGTTCGCGAAAATGGCGACGTCGTTCTATACTCATAAATTATCCATAATGTTTGCCATTTCGATAGCAGCCATGGCAGCTTCAAAACCTTTGTTACCCGCTTTACTACCCGCACGCTCAATAGCCTGTTCGATTGTATCAGTGGTTAATACACCGAAAAGCACAGGGATTTCGGCATTCAGGCTGACTGATGCAATGCCTTTGGAGACTTCAGCGCAAACATAATCATAATGTGATGTAGCCCCGCGAATGACAGCCCCCAGGGCAATGATAGCATCATATTTTTTGTTTGCTGCCATCTTTTGGGCAATCAAGGGAATTTCAAATGCGCCAGGTACTTTTACGATAGTAATATCGGCGTCATCTGCACCATTTCGTAGCAGTGCATCCATTGCACCACCACACAAACGCTCGCTGATAAAATCATTAAATCGACTGACGATTAAGCCAAAAGATTTGCCTTTGGCATTCAATTGGCCTTCAATTATTTGTGGCATATGATTGTCCTTATATCACAGATTGTTTAATCAAACTTATGGTGAACACTCAACAGATTTAAGCAAGTGCCCCATTTTCAATTTTTTACACGCCAGATATTTCTGGTTGTGCGGATTGGGCGCAATTTCGATAGGGATTTGCTCAACAACACTCAAACCATAGCCTTCAAGTCCAACCATTTTTTTGGGATTGTTGGTCATGAGCCTCATTTTTCGAACACCCAAATTTACAAGTATTTGCGCACCAATACCATAATTTCTCAGGTCGCCTGGAAAACCCAGCTTTTCGTTGGCTTCAACAGTATCCAATCCCTGATCTTGAAGTGCATATGCTTTGATCTTATTAACCAAGCCAATTCCCCGACCTTCCTGGCGAATGTATAGCAAAATACCGCTGCCTGCTTCATCAATTTTTTTCAATGCATTATGTAGCTGTGCGCCACAATCGCAACGCATGGATCCAAAAATATCACCAGTGAGACATTCTGAATGGACACGAACCAAAGTTGGGATTTCAGGATTGATTTCACCTTTTATCAATGCAATATTCAATAATTCATCCACATGGTTTTCAAAGACAATGGCTTTGAAATCACCGCCATAGGATGTTGGAATAACTGTTTCTGCAGCCCGGTAAACAAAACTTTCTTTTCGCATACGATATTCGATAAGATCTTCAATCGTGCAAATACCAATATTATGCTTTTGAGAAAATTCATTCAACTGGGGCATGCGGGCCATGGTGCCATCATCGTTCATGATCTCGCAGATCACCCCGGCAGGTTTTAAACCAGCCAGTCGGGCCAGATCGACCGAGCCTTCAGTTTGACCGGCACGAACAATGACACCGCCTTTTCTGGCACGTAAAGGAAAAATATGTCCGGGACGCGAGAGATCTTCAGGTCTGGCATCGTCGGCTATGGCTGTCAACACAGTTTTTGCACGATCATGGGCGGATATTCCGGTTGTCACGCCATGGCGGGCTTCAATGGAAATTGTAAAGCCTGTTTGAAAACGTGAGGTGTTATCTCCTACCATTAAAGGAAGATCCAGTTGATCCAGTTTTTCAGGTGTCATTGACAGGCAAATTAAACCGCGACCATATTTTGCCATAAAATTAATGACTTCCGGGGTCACTTTTTCTGCTGCAATGGTTAAATCACCTTCGTTTTCACGATCTTCATCATCCACAAGAATGACCATTTTTCCAAAGCGTATATTATCTATAGCCTCTTCGATAGTTAATAAAGGCATAAACGTTTAGCTCTCCTTTTTTCAAATATAATATTATATTACCTGTCAATGCAGGAAAAATTTTTGCTAATATTTCTCAAAAATGTTCATATGTCAAGAAATTAGATAATTTTCCAATCAAAGAGTTATTGCATTCTGCTATAAGGCTTTGGATCATAAGCATTTCGAACACCTTCACCAACAAAAACACCCAGGAGCATCACAACAAAAAGGGCCAAAAAAGGATATAAAATCAGCCACCATGCCCATCGAAACGATTGGGCCTGAGCAAACAATTCCCCCCAACTGGGTGTGGGCGGAGGCAGACCGAAACCCAAATAGTCTAATGCCGCCAGTGAACCAATTGCGCCTACCAGTGAAAATGGGGCAAAGGTAATAATGGGCGTTAATGCATTGGGTAGGATATGATTCAATAGAATTTTCCAGGTAGGAAGTCCCAGGCATTGGGCAGCTTCCACAAATGACAGGTGACGTAACCTTAGAAATTCTGCACGCATATAATAAGATATGCCAATCCAATTGAACATGCCATAGCAAATCAAGAGCAGAAAAAAACTCCGACCAAAAACAGCCCCCATCAGTATCATTATATATAAAAATGGTAAGGCATTCCATATTTCAGTTAAGCGCTGCCCCAAAAGATCAATCCATCCCCCATAATACCCCTGAATGGCCCCCAAAAAAATGCCCAGGGACATGGAGCCAAAAACCAGTAACATGCCGAAAGTCATGGAAATTCTTAAACCATGCACAATTCGTGATAAGACATCACGCCCGGCACTATCCAGTCCCAGGGGATGTTGGGCCACCGGGCCAAATGGAAAACGCACATCCTCCTTTTCAAAATGGATTTTATAAGAAATATCATTGATTTTCATCTGCACTGGCTCAACAATTGATTGAAACCGAAGCGTGACCCCATGAAGCAACTGTTTTTTTTGAGAGTCTGTTAATATAAAATGGATACCTTTGATTGTGGTTCCTGACCAGAATGAGTGGCCTTGGACAATCTTTTCTCCAGATAAAAATACAATTTGAATGGGTTGGGAAATAGCAGCTTCTTTCCGAAAAACCAATCGAAGGCGTCCTGGTGAACGCGCGCGTCTGGAATATGTTGACAGGGAAACAGTAAATATATTGCCATCTGCTGATTTTAGCTGAATCGACTCTCTCGGACAAGATTCATTGTTGAACCGCTTTTTGATAGCAGCGATAAAATTTTTTGGAAAACTAAAATGATTTTCAACAAGCTGGCCTTTTAATTTCCTGTCTTTTGTATTTGTAAAAGCCTGCATATTATAAGCGCTTTTGATATGCCCTGTTGTCGTTATTCTGATATGGCCCAATACAGGTTGACAGGTAAAATTTAGATAAACCTTGTTATCAATTTTGATGTTTTCAGGAGAAATGCTTTCATTGGGGCCAAAGGGATGAATGGGAAATAACATCCAGTTCTCAGGATTATTCTTAAAAGCCGCTGATTGTTGAATAGACTTATAATCGGGGCGTGTTTTCTTTCCAGAGCCTGTAAATTGATTATCAGGATAATACCATATTAATGGAAAATAGGACTGTCCATTATATCGAACAAACAAAGGCACATTATAGCAAATACATTCAGAAAACAGGCTGATACAATAGATGAACAATAATAGCCAAAAAGAATAATAGGCGCGCTTCATCTCTTTGAAACGCAAAAATCGTTTTTGTGCAATTGGATTTTTAAATAATCTCATTAGGTTACCATTTTGCTTTGAATGATAGATTCAAATTTCTGAGAATCAAGACCAAAATTCAATTTAATCCCCAGAGCAAATATTGGCAGAGGCCAGTTAATTTTTTTGACAATTTTTACATAATCCTTTTCAGTGGTTACAATGAATTTGGCGCTTGAATTTTGTGCATTTGCTGCAATGGTTTCCAGATCAAAATCAGAATAGTTATGGTGGTCATCAAAGCCTGAAGACCCGGTAATCTGATACTGTAATCCAGACAGCATTTGAACAAAATCATAATTATTGGCTATCCCTGAAAAGGCGTAAACCTTTTGATTTGTCAACTTATCTGGTGAAAAAAGAACAATATTTCCATTATCATCTGTGTGCATGAGTTGATCTGGTTCATGACGACATCGAAAAACAGGCTTATTGCCCACATATGGGACTGTTTGAGAATGAGAATGATCAATGTCCGCACGTGTCAAGATAACCAGGTCGGAACGATCCACATTAGGGGCAGGTTCTCTAAGCAAACCACGTGGAATGACATGCCTATTGCCCAAAGGGCGGGTAAAGTCCATTAAAACAATATTGATATCTCGATATAATGACAAATGCTGAAAAGCATCATCTAACAAAATGACCTGTGGTGTAAATTTTTTTATTGCCAGTTGACCACATTCATATCGATTTTTTCCAACAACAATTGGGATACCAGTTAATTTTTCAGCCATTAAATAGGGTTCGTCTCCAGCAGTTTCAGGATCCATGAAAACAGTTTTGCCATCAGTGATAATACTACAGCTTTGTTCTAACTGACCTTTATAACCCCGGCTTAGAATCACAACACGGAAGCCGAGTCGGTAAAGGGTTTTTGCCAGATATATGGTCATGGGTGTTTTTCCTGCACCTCCCAGGGTAATATTACCGATAGATATGACTTTACATGACAATCGGTGTGTTCGAAAGAGTCCCCATTGATAAAATCGTACACGCATTGTTATGATTGCGGAATACAAAATGGAAAGAACAAGCAATAAAAAAGCAAAAACGCCTGTTGCATTATCTGACCGCATGATTGTTTCAATTTTTTTTTGGATAGATTGTTTCATTTGGGCTTTCCAGTTTGTGGTCAATACCATTTCCGAGACCTGGACATTTTTTGAACTCTACGTTGAATCAGCCGCCCGGCATGAATGACCAGTCCCAGTCCTGATAGTATTAACAGAGCATAAGGCATTCCTTTCAGTTTATACCAGACCGGAAACATGTTGGCCACTTGAATGCCAATTACTGAAAATGCCATCAGCGCTGCCATAATCACAATGATACAAATACTTACCCCATTGGATTGATACCAGGGCATGATGGTTCTTTTGAAAAAAGGTTCTTCGTAATACATATTCACGCTTTCGTTATCAAGAAGGTAATCAGCATTTACCTTCTTCAAGTATACTTAATCCAATAAATCATCCGGCATGGTTCGTAATCGCAATGGCAGTAAATAAAGTATCATTAAGGTCAACAACCAGGCGACCAAAAGTGCGGCAGCAAATACAAAAAGATGATTTTGGAATGATATGGGCAACAAATCCGGTGTTTTTAAAGGAAGGACATCTGAAAAGCTCTTTGATGCCGCAATAAAATGTCCATTAATCAAGTATCTCACAATCTGAAGAGAAATGGCTGCCCCAAAAAGACCTATCACCAATGTCATGCCTGTTTGAAATATAAGCATGCCATAAATATGACATCGACGCATCCCTTTTGCCAGATAGATGCCATAGTAATGCTTTCGATGTCCAATCAATGTAGCAATCATCACCCCAAAAAGTGCGACCAGAAAGAGTAAAAACAAAACAAGATAGGGTGAACTAAGGACGTCAATAATGCGAATCAACGCCCCAAAACGCTTTAATGCATCGGCATATATCCAGGGAATCAGCAATGGCTTCTGGTCCATGTTTTTCAAGTTTGCAATGGCAGTGTTCAACTGGCCCCGATCTGGCACATACACAAAGGCGCGGGGGGCACCGGGTAAAATTTCTTCAAATGGATGTTTTGGGTTGTTTTGACAGGCCTTTTGAGCATCACCTGTCAATACATCCCTGGGAAGTTTTCCGCATGGCAAAGCAATACGATCAAACGATTTTAATTGAATAGTATCACCGGTGACTGGATGTGCAATGCGGATCAGTGAGGGATCCATATCAATATCATCAATACAGGCATCCACCCAAAATGATGGAACAGGTCGTTGAAATGTTAAAAAAAATTGGCGTCGTTTTTTTTCAATCTGACCATTTAAGCATTGGGCCAGTTGATTTCTTTTTTCTGATGTAACCTGTTGCTTGAGAAACAGTGATTTCACCCGGTGCTGTGCCTGGTCATGGTCTATTTCTGGAAAATACCGGATATTGCTGTATTGATATGCTTTTTCCAGGGCCTGATAATGGTGCCAGGCAAACAAATAAGCAAACTTTCCTGGTATGGGAAATTGATCCATCCATATGACATCCAGACGCAAAAGATCTTTTGCTGCCCCTACAAGCAGCCAGATTTGGGTTTTGTTTGCCAAAAAGAAATCTTCTTTTTGGGGCACTTGTTGAAAAAGTGGGGAAGGTAAAACTGTTTTCAGATGATCGCGATAGATATCGTATTTCAAGTAATTGCTGAGAATGGATTTATTCAGGACAATGGTAAAATTATCGGGCGTATAGACATTCATGGCAAATAACCATAATGGATCACGCGATGTTACTGCAATTCCTTCAAATCGTGGGCTTTCAGGATCATGGGGGTGGCTGTGCCATATATTTTCTCCTGGTAATGACAGACTGATATGATCCACCTCCTGATATGGATAAATGCGCAATCCTGGAATGTGTGAGAATTGATCTGGATTCGAATGGTGATTGAATTGACCCATTTCATTGACGCGATTCACAATAGCAGAATCAATAAGATTTTTGCCGCCTGCTGTGTATGGATTTGCACGAACCCACACAGGGATCCCATGTCCAGGAACGCGCCCCAATAGCAAATCAACCATTCTTTCAGATAGACCTTCTCGGGTGCTTAACATGAGGAGCGCAAACAATAAAACCAGCATGGATAAAAGTGTCAACCATAGAAAGTCACGATTTGTGGGTTGAGATTTCACAGAAAACTGCATGAACAATTCTTTTGTTGCAATGGGTAACCAGTATAAAAAATTCATGATTCAACCTCTTTCCATTGGCATGATTGCTGATTGACCCATAAATGTTTTGTTACGCCTGCGTTTTTGGGATCTTTTTCATGATGCGTGACCCACACCAGAAGACGATCAGGTTGCTCTTCAACCCATTCAAATATAGAATCCATAACAATCTGGCGCGTATTAATATCAAGATTGCCAGTGGGTTCATCTGCAAAAAGAACTTTTGGATCATTGATCATGGCCTGTGCCAGGGAAACACGTTGACGTTCGCCCCCAGAAAGGTGTTGATAGGGATATTTGGACATCATGTTTTCAATATTCTCATTGTCCCTGAGCACTCTTTTTAAGGCTAAAAATGCTTTTTTTTCTGAATCCTTAGGTGATATCCCATTAATACGTTGAGGGTAAATAAGGTTTTGGGCAACAGTCATATGAGGGGTGAGGGTGCTGTCCTGAAATGCAAAGCCAAACAAGGCTTTTCTACAATAGACTGCCTGATGTTCTTTCCATTGTTGTTTTGAAAAGCAGTATTGTTTTCCTTTGATCGTCCAGATGATTTCTCCGGAAGCGGGTTTCATCATAGCTGCCAGACCATTTAACAATGTGCTTTTTCCTGCGCCGCTTTCACCCACAATTGGAATTTTTTGCTGATTGGGTGCGTTGGTCTCTGGCAGCTTCATGTCGATAATCTGGATAATGAATGATTTATGATGTGCCCTTCGTTCAAATGTCACATTTTTGAGATGGCAGAATGTTTCCACTTAAATCCCTTTGTATACCGGTTTTCGTTTTTCACGAAAAGCAGTCAATCCTTCAATACGATCTTTTGTTGGAATTGTGATCCAATAGGCATTGGATTCTATGGCCAGGCCGGTGGTCAGATCGGTTTCCATGCCATAATTGATTGCATACTTGGCCTGCTGAATTGCAATAGGGCCAGTTTCACAAATCATCTGTGCCATTTTTTCACTTTCATGGCGCAAATGCGCCAAAGGATGCACTGCATTGACCAATCCAATGGAAAGTGCTTCATTGGCACTGATACGTTTTCCAGTAAAGATTAATTCTTTTGCCTTGCCTCGGCCCACCAGTCGGGGTAATCGTTGGGTTCCACCAGCGCCTGGAATAATTGCCAGGCGCGTTTCTGTCAATCCCATCATGGCGGTTTCGGAAATCAGTCGAATATCGCAGGCAAGCGCCAGTTCTGTGCCCCCACCCAATGCGATACCATTGATTGCCGCAATCACTGGTTTACTCATGTTTTCAATAAAAGAAAAAAGATTGCGGATTGTAAAAATAAATTCTTTTACCTGATTATCAGACAGTGTGGCACGTTCCTTTAAGTCTGCACCAGCACAAAATGCCCGATCACCGGCACCGGTAATGATGACCACACGAATATCCGGGTCAAAATGAATGTCTTCAAACAATTGTTTAATGGCCCGAAGTAAATCAAAATTGCATGAATTCATGACTGTTGGACGATTGATCGTAACTGTCAGAATTTGATCTTTATTCTCTGTAAGTAAGATATCATCACTCATGGTTTCTCCTTATGACAGGCTTAGCACCCAATATATCTTGAAATAACAATGCGTTGAACCTCAGAGGTGCCTTCACCAATATCCAATAATTTTTGATCCCGATAAAAACGTTCCACATTATATTCTTTCATCAAGCCATAGCCACCATGAATTTGAACAGCATGATTGGCAACCCGGCCCATCAATTCAGAGCAATACAGTTTGGCCATTGCAGCTTCTTTTTCAAAGGATCTGCCTTTATTTCTCAGCCAGCAGGCTTTATATAATAGATTTCTTGCGCATTCAATTTCAAGGGCACAGTCAGCCAGTTTAAAAGAAATGCCCTGAAACTTACAAATGGGCTGATTGAATTGAGTTCGCTTTTTAGCATAGCCCAGTGCTGCTTCAAAAGCGCCCTGAGCCCCTCCAAGGCCCATTGCAGCAATGGATAGTCTGCCGCCATCAAGGGTTTTAAGCATTTGATGAAACCCATCCCCTGGTTTGCCTAAAATAGAGTCTTTTGAAACGCGAACATCATCAAAATAGAGTTCGGCTGTATTGGATGCCCGCCACATCATTTTTTTTTTCATGGCTTTGGCAGTAAAACCTTTTGTGCCATGTTCAACAAGAAAGCATGTATATTCCGGGCGGCCATTGGGACGTGTGCCGGTGATCGCCTGTACAGTAACCCCAAGAGACATATCACTGGCAGCATTGGTAATGAATATTTTCGAGCCATTGATAATCCAATGGTTGCCATCAAGAACAGCTCGGGTTTTGCTGCCGCCTGCATCAGAGCCGGCAGTGGGCTCGGTAAGACCAAAGCCCCATAAATAGTCCCCTTTGCACAATTTGGGTAAGTATTTCTTTTTTTGTTTTTCAGTTCCAAAATAGTAAATGGGTCCAATCCCCAATGAATTGCCAGCAGCAATGGTTGCTGCTTGAGACCCATCAACCCTGGCAATTTCTTCAACTGCAATAATATAGGAAATGTAATCCATTTCCTGCCCGCCATATTTATCAGAAACAAACATGCCAAACAGGCCCAATTCGCCCATTTTTTGAGTTAATGCAAAAGAAAAGGTTTCTGTTTCATCCAGCTCGCCAGCTATTGGTGCAATTTCTTTTTCTGCAAATCGGCGGATTTCTTTGCGAATCATTTCTTGTTCTTTGGAAAGGTCAAAGTCCAAGGGAACCTCCTTTTGTTGGATAATGGCTAATGAACAGGTGTTACCTGCACCAACCTTTTGATATCTTTAACTGTATAACAAAATATTGTCAAGTGATTATCGCATCAAAACTGCATAAACCTCTTCAGCCAGTTTTCTTTTGGACAAGGGTTTTAGCAAGAACTGTTTAATTCCCAATTCCTTTGCCAATGTTTCATCAATCGCATCACTATAACCTGTACATAAAAAAATGGGAATATCGGGTCGTATGGCCAGTATTTTTTTGCTGAAATTTTTACCCGATATATCTGGCATGGTCATATCAGTGATAACAAGATCGTAATCACTGGCATGGGATTCAAATTCAGACAGTGCGGCAACCGGATCATGAAAACCTGTAACTGAATATCCCAACTGCGTCAGCATACGCCTGCCAAGTTTAACCAGCATTTCTTCATCATCAACAAAAAGAATATTTCCCGAACCCTTTAACGTTGGCTCTGGCAGGTCCTGTTTTGTATCCACTTTTTCATGGATAATTGGCAGAAAGATATTGAATTGCGTGCCATGATCAGGAGAACTATGAAGGGTAATTGCGCCATTGTGAGATTGAATAATACTATAGACCATTGACAGCCCCATACCAGAGCCTTCACCAATATTTTTGGTCGTAAAATAGGGATCAAAGACTTTATTGATTATGTCTTGAGGAATTCCTGAACCATTATCAATCACTGAAATTTTGATGTAAGCCTTGTTCTCAAGGTCATTGATCAGACTGGGAACAGGATCTGGGACTTCACGATAAGCTTCAATGGTTAATGTCCCTTTTTCGCCCATCGCATAAACTGCATTTGAACAAAGGTTTAGCAAAATCTGGTTGATTTGTGTTGGATTTCCCATAATGGCATCTTCAGAATCAACAATATTTGTGTTTATTTTTATACTTGATGGCACTGATGCCCGGATGAGCTGTGTGGATTCTTTAACAATGGGTATAATGGCAATAGGCTCTTTATCAGGAATGGTCTGCCGGCTGAAATTGAGAATCTGTCGAATCAATTCTCTGGCGCGAATAGAGGCTGTTTGGGCTTCTGCCATACTTAAATGAATGGAATCCATGGGATCACTTTCTTCAAGACACAATTCAATATTGCCAAGAATAATCGCCAGGATATTATTGAAATCATGAGCAATCCCACCAGCAAGAGTGCCAATTGCTTCCATCTTTTGGGCTTGAAGCAATTGACGTTCCAATTGCGCTTTTTCTTGTTCAATCTTTTTTTGCTGAGAAATATTTTCTACAACAACCAATATGCGAGGAATGGAATTATCAGACTCAATCATGGGTACAGTTTTATATAATTGATATTGATCATTAAAAAACAACTCAAAAGAGACTTCTTCACCCAAAAATGTTTTCTTATATTGTTGGATAATATATGTCGCCTGTGTGCCAAATATCTCCCTAAGATGTTTGCCATTGAACTGTTCTGGTTCCAGTTTCATGCGCTGGAATTCCTGACCTGATGAGAAACTGACTGTCATATCTTTTTCAATAATCGACACATAGGAATGGGGGTAATTTTGGGCAATTGTGCGAAGCAAACGTTCACTTTTAATAAGTTTATTCTCAGCAATTTTGATTTCAGTAATATCTTTGGCAAATCCCAGAAATTCATTATTTGAGAGTTTAACTGCTGAAATAATCCAGAATTTTTGAGTACCACCTTTCGTCAGATATGGCAATACACCTGATGATTTCCCCTTGTGTCTCACTTTAGCAAAATGATTTTTTGCTTTATCTTGATTATCATTGGGAACCAAAACAAAAATCGACACCCCGATCAATTCATCCCTAGAATATCCAGTGAGAGCGCAGGCCGATGGATTCACCTCTGCAAAACAGCCATTATTATCACTGACAAAAACACCATCAGGAGAACATTCAATATACTGACTGAATCGTTTTTCACTGGATGCCAGTGCATTATCAGCTTCAATTCGGCGGTCGATTTCTTGTTGCAGTTTGATATTTTGAGAATGCAATTCCAATGTTCGTCGGTTGATCTTTCGTTTAAGGATGATAGATGTCATCAATAAAAAGAACAACAGGGCGGCAGTGCTAATTAATATCCAGCCTGGCAGGTGCCAGTGAATGGGTGAATCTATTAACCAACGATTAATTGATTGATAATATACAGAACTGTCAGTATCTTTCAGGGGTTTCAAATGATAGTCAATTGCGTTGAGCAGGTTTTGTTTTTGGGGATTTGCAGTGGCAAAACGAAGGTGTAATGGTGCAAAAACAATGGGGCTGGGTTTTACATGATACTGATGCGAAAAGCGCATGCCAAACAATCGCAGGACAGTACCAGCATCAACTTCATTTTGTTCAATAAGATCAAAGACCTCATTTGCACTTTCTACCAATACAAAATTGCAGGTAACATCAAATGCACGTGCCAGATCTTGTAGAGCAGTGCGGAGAATCCCGCCAGAAATTGTTGCAATTTTTTTATGATTAAGATCCAGTATGGATTGTATGGATGACCCCACTGATAGATAAATTTGTCCCCAATCTAACATGACATTTTCATCATTAAAAAAATATCGGTTTTTTCGTTCCAATGTTACAGCAATGCCGCACATTAAGTCAATTTCATGCTTATCAAGGGCTTGTAAACATCTGTTCCAGGTGTCAATTCCATATTTTATTCGCCACCCTTCTTTATTGGCGATGTGGTTTAAGACATCAATGTAGATTCCCTGGGGTTGGTTTGAACTGTCTGTAAAGCACAATGGAATATTCTGGTATATGCCCACAGTTACAGTTTTTTCTGCATGAGCCATGGTCAATGCAAAAAGGATCGTATGAAAAAAACCGATATATCTGATTAATGTTTTCATAACTATATACCAAATCTATAGATTTGGAATTCCAAGACCTGGCGGGAATGGTTTAGCCCATTAATGAGTCAAGATCAATGGGCTGTAAATGCAAATTCACCCTTCCCTAAAATATCATGAAGATGAAGTATCCCCTGAATTTTATGATTTTTATCGACAATAGGCAGAATCGTTATTTGATATTTTTCCATCAAATTTAAGGCAATAACTGCTGGCTGTTCAGGGGCTAGAGTTTGTGGATTTTTTACCATGACAGTTTCAATGGGCAATTCCAAAATGTTTTCATGCATGGCAACACTTCGCCGAATGTCGCCATCAGTAATAATCCCTAGCAAATGTTGGCTTGAATCAACAATAAAGACTGCACCTAAAGACTCACGATTCATCTCCTGTATCACCGCTTTCATGTCTCTATTTTCATTGACCAGGGGCAATTGCTCGTCAGTCATCATTAAGTCTTTTATTCTCATGGACAGACGTTGTCCAAGGTTACCGCCTGGATGAAATTTTTTGAAATCTGATGATTTAAACTGATGTTTATTGATCAATGCAACAGCCAGGGCATCACCCATTGCCAATGTCGCTGTCGTGCTGGTTGTGGGTGCAAGCCCCATGGGACAGGCTTCTTTGGGGATGCCAATATCAATGACAATATCACTCAAGCGAGCCAGAGAGGAGTTGAGTCCGCCTGTAAAAGCAATAGTTTTACATCCCATGTCTCGAATAATTGGCAGAAGGCTATTTAATTCACGTGTTTCACCGCTGTATGAAATTGCCAAAAAGATATCATGGGCATCCAACATGCCCAGATCACCATGCATGGCTTCAACTGGATGTAAAAACAATGCATGCGTTCCTGTACTATTGAGTGTGGCTACAATTTTTTGCCCCACCAGGCCGGATTTGCCGATACCACCAATGACCAGTCTTCCTGTACATTGATTGACAAGCTCGACCATGTCAACAAAAGATTGGTTCACACGTTCGATCAGGCTGAGTAAGCCCTCAGCCTCAATCCTTAATACTTTTTTTGCTTGTTCGATAATCATATTGTTTAATTTTTTTTCGTTTTATCATGTTAATTTATATAACATGTTTTGTAATGTTAATGTCTTAGGAATGCTCTGAAAATAACATACTCATTTTTCTTGATTGTTCAAAAAAAATAAGGTCGTGTAGAGACGTAGCATGCTACGTCTCTACAGTACAATTACCTCAAAACGAACAATATCAATAATGGGGAAGTTATTTTCAGAGAATTCCTTAGCTCTTGCATGAGGCAGAGGTGGAAACGAGCGTATTAAAATTCCTTTAATCTGTACCCTGATGTAAGTAAGCGATCAAAAATTTTCGGGTAGATCATTGTAAATATTTTGATATTCGTTTGGTTGGTCGAACCTTATGTTTGCCTCGTACAAAAACCAGTATCAAACCTATGAGCAAAACCAATGTAGGGGTGAACCTTGTGTTCGCCCTTCGAACAAAAACCGCTATCAAACCTATGTTCGAGAATGAATTAGAAACGTTTTCCTCGGACATAGGTTCGCAAACGATTGTTGTTCGGCGGGCGAACACAAGGTTTGCCCCTACATTGGTTTCGGACATTGGTTGGATCTCGATTACTACGATCTACCCGAAAATTTATGATCGCTTACTTATTTTAAAGTTGTTTTTCATAAAACAGTATGATAGTCAAGCATAATCAACCAACCCAAATAAACTGCTTCTTGACAAGAGGTATAATATGTCAATAAACATTAACACTTTGGCAGCCAATTTTGATGCTGGCGTAAGCAATTATGCGCTTCATGAACTCAAAGAGATTTCTACTGCCTTAAAACCCATACAATCAGCCAAAATTCCTCAATTATTTCAACCAGAACCAATGGTTAGCGTTCGACTGGATTATCTTGCCCGAAAATTACACGTACTAAATGGCGGACGACCATCAAAAATTTTGATAGATTTTGTCAATCGAAATCTAAGCTCGGAAAAAGCCATATCACAAAAGAACAAGAAAAAGCAACAACCCGGCAATAAAAACGTTACAAAGCTCTTTAATCGCTATCGTCAAATGGCTGAAGATGATGCCCGAGAATTAAATCTTGAAGGCGCTGATTTTGATGATTATGTCATTGCTGGCACCTGCGCCAAAAGTGGTGATACTGTTGCCCGACTATTTAATCGCAATTATACAAATACCTATGAGTCATTGAAACAAAAAACCAGTGAGTTTGCATCCAGGCGAAAATCCTTGTTTTTAAATCAAGCCAGCGTGCTGTCAGGAGCGGAGTTACGACTGTTTATATCATTAATTTCAAAAGCTTCGGATATGGTGGAAATTGTCATTCAAATCATGGATCGCCTGGATGATAACACCCGGTTGATATTTCTACAGGAAACTGTGAGACAAAAGTCCATCCATCTCATCCCTTTTTTGAAAATTGCTGAAGATGCTATCAATGGTAAATATCTGGATCAGCTTTTTGGTATTATGTCAAGTCTGTCTGATGATGATTTAAGCCGATTTTTATCTTCAATTACCAAAACATCAGATACACAAATGATGACACGCCTGATACATTTCATTCAATCCCTTTCAGAAGTGGAAAGGCCCAAATTTCTTTATCTGGCGCAGTTTCCTGAAAAGGAAGATTTTTATTTGCTGTTCAATGCCTTTGAAACTATTACAAATAAAAATACTCTGACCCGATCCTTGGAAATGGCATACCATTTGCCTGAAAATGATGTATTTCATTTTCTGAAAGCCCTTGCCCATTCTGAAAAACTAAGAGATATGGTTATTTCGGGCATTGACCGGTTGAACAAAGCGGAAGACATTTCACATTTACTATTTTTGGCAGCCTGGCATCCCAAATATTTTGAAAAGGTCAATTCCTGCGAAAGAGGCATTGCAAGCGATACCGATCGGTCTACATTCCTTAATGTGGCGGTGAATGCAGACCATCTGTTAAGTGATTTTCTGCAATTATACTCCAGTTTTCCAAAGGATCAACTCAATACCTTTTTAGATGCTGCCGACAAGAACACAGATACACTTTATGAATTCTTTTCCCAGGTTGACGAAAAAAAAGGATATGATCGGATGCGGTATTTATCACAATTTTAAAATTTTAAATACATTAATAATTTACAATAGAAAGGGTAACTGCATGATTTTATACTACATTATTATTAGTGTTTTACTTTCAATCATTGCAATCTTGATTTTTCAAGTCTTTAAAACCCAACAAAAACTATTCAATCAAACACAAAGCAATCAACAACTACAACAAATCATCGAAGAGTGCAAATCTGAACTTTCTTTAACCAAACAGCAAATGAAAATAGAAATAAGTGAGCGAAAACAACGTGTTGAAGCATATTTGCAAATCAAGAAAGAATTATCAGAACGAAATACAAACCGACTCAACTTTCTCAGAAACGTGGGACATGAAATTCGGACACCCCTTAATGCAATCAATGGCATGATAACGCTTTTATCTGAAACACCGATATCCAAAGAGCAGCAAGAATACCTGGAAATTGCCAGGTGTCATTCCCGAGATATGCTGACATTTTTAAATGATCTCAATGATTTTTCAGATATCAATCGCGGTGTGCCAATCAAAGTGGCAAACCTGTCATTCAGCCTGAGAGAAACATTGAGCCATCTTTATAAACAACTGGATCATAAAGCCAAAAAGAAAAAACTGAGTTTTGATTATTCCATTGCAGACAATATTCCTTCATTCATGTGTGGTGATCCAATCAAACTCAGAAAAATTCTGTTTAATCTAACTGATAATGCAATCAAATTTACAAATCATGGCAGTGTTCATGTTCATGTAAATCTCATTATGCAAACAGATGAGCGATTGACCCTGGAATTTCAAATAAAGGATACTGGCATTGGTATTTCAAAAAAAGTTACAAATTTATTGTTTCAATCGGTATTTTTTCAAGCAGACACATCCATGAAAAGAGCAAACGAGGGCTTGGGGCTGGGTCTTGCGATCAGTAGAGAGCTGGTTCATCTACTGGGTGGAAAAATATCCTTTCAAAGTGAAGAAAATCAATCCACCACCTTTACTTTTACTGCTGTTTTTGACAAATGTCCTCAATGTGATGCTGAAACCTCTGATAAGCAAATAATTGGCAACACTTTGAAAACGTTTTCTTTTTCTGATTTAAACATTCTTTTAATTGAATCCCATACAATCAGAATAAAAATTATTACCAAAATTCTGACCAACATTGGATGTCAGGTTGATATTGCACATAATTTGAGTGAAGCTATCCAGCAATATGGCGCACACACTTATCAGGCAATACTGATTTCTTTGAAAAAAAACAATAGTTTTGATGAAGACTGGATATCAACTTTTGAAAACAGTCCTTTTGTCGCCATCCCTATGATTGTACTGACCCGAAGATTACCTGACTTCGACCATGGGAAAGAATATAAACAATTGCCAATTGCAGAATGGTTAGAAATTCCTGTCAATACCAGAGATCTGATAGATTGCATTGAAACAATCTGTCGGTCCCATGGAAAACTGTCCAAAAGAGACCCAATGACACAGGAATCCTGTGTACATATTATTGATAAGGAAAAAGCCTTGAAACATTTGGGTGACGAAGATTTGTTCAATGAAGTATTGAAAGTATTTTTTGATAACCTACCCACGCAAATTCAAGACATGAAAAATGCACTGGAAACACTCAATTTCGATGAGATCTCCATGCATGCGCTGTCGTTGAAATCTTCTGCTGCAACAATAATGGCTGGTGAAATAAAAGAAATCGCTTTTAAGTTGAGTGTTGCTGGCAATGAAAAAAATGTGGATCAAACAAAACAGTTATTATCTGCCCTTGAAAAGGAATTTGAATCCTTGAAAACTATCTGTTATCAACTGTATCCATGCAATTGAGTATTAATCTGGCAATGCATTAAAAAAAATCCGCTATAAATTCACTTGAAAAACACTGCAATGTCATGATATTGAAGCGTAACCAATAATCAGAATCTGGAGAAAACTATGAACAACTCAAATTTTTTCAAGCTGTTGATGCTTACCTGGATAGTCTGTTTTGCATGGATGACCCCTTCATCATCAGCAAATTCCCCAGTACAAAAAATTCTCATTTTAAATGCATCACACAAAGGTGATGACATGAGCGATTCCATTTTAGATGGCATTGAATCTGTTTTACCCAGGCATGCCCAAACTGAATTGTATATTGAATACATGGATATAAAAAGACATTCAATCAATGATTCATTTGTGATACTTCGGGAACTGTATGTGCGTCGATATGGTAATACCAAAATAGATGCCATCATGGCATGTGATGACCTTGCCTTGCAATTTGTGATGGAAAACCGCAATTCTTTATTTCCTGAAGTACCGGTTGTTTTTTGTGGTGTTGAAAATCTGGATGTGAATATGCCAGATGGAATCACCGGTATTAGAGAATCGGAAGATTTGGAAGAAACAATTAAACTGGCCCATAAACTTCATCCCAATCGTCAAGAGATTGTTGTGATCAGCGATCAAACACCAGTTGGAACTGCACGACTTGAACGATTTAAGACCATAGTTTCACAAAGAAACCTGAAACTGAATCTAACAACAATTGTTCCAAATACAATTAATGATTTAATCAATGACACCAAAAAAATTTCAGAAAATTGCATAGTCTTTTTTCTTCATTTTTCTCAAGACACCAAACAAAATCAATACACACCAGCAAAGATTATCAATTCTTTTCAACCTTTTTTAAAAGCGCCATTGTATACAGCCTGGTATTATCCCCGAGCCAGTGGCATTCTGGGCGGAAAAATGGTTAATGGCTTGATGCAAGGTAAGCTGGCGGCAATGATGGTTGATCAAATACTGGCTGGCAAGCCCATCGACTCAATTCCGATTTTACAAAAAAGCCCCAACAGTTACATTTTCAATTATCAGGAGATGAAACGTTTTCATGTGCATTTATCCGATTTACCCGGTGGCAGTGTTATCACCCATAAACCGGGTACATTTTTTTATAAGTATAGACATCTGATAGGCTCTATCGCACTGGTGTTTGCATGTATGTTGGGTGTGGTTCTAATACTGATGGCAAATATCATCCGCAGAAAAAATGCAGAACGATCATTGGAGCAACAGATTCGTGTTTTAAATTCATTTATGGAAACCATTCCCAATCCAGTTTTTTTCAAAGATGATCAATATCGATTTCAGCAATGCAATGTTGCATTCCAGGCATTGATCGGTATGGACGAACAGGAAATCATTGGCAAAACTTTCGCAGATATTACAACACCAGAACTGGCAGAATCATTTCAAGAAAGGGAACAGATGCTCATGGAGGAACCTGGATTCCAATCTTTTGAAACGAAATTTCAACGCTCCAATGGCGAAGTTTTTACAGTGATTATCAATCATGCCACCATTACTGATGAGCATGGAAAGCCTTCAGGTTTGATTGGGTCTATTCAGGATATTACAGATATTAGAGATAGTTGAAAAATATAAAGATAAGGAGATAACGTAAATGTCTTCAACAATTGGTGGCGAAGATATTAACCATGATCTTGCTATTCATGAAAAGAATGAAAAAGAAAAAAATCTCCGCACATATGCAAGAAAGCTTATGATGCAGGGCAATAAAAAGAAAAGAAAGGCATTATTAAATCAAGCAAGTGAGATTTCAAGGCGGAAGTCAAAGCGCGCTGCGCATCACTAAGGAAAGTCAAATGAAAACACACAAAAAAAATTCATTGTTGATAAAAACTTATCATCAGGTTCTCACGTCTGAATGGTCTTTTGAAACGTTTGAACAGTGTTTACTTTTAGCAGATTCATTTTTAAATCAATATGCACTCGGTTTTTCAGAATTTATTAAAAAGAATAAGAACCTTGATAGCATTGTTTTATTTAGTTCTTCAAGTTTAATCAATTTTTTAAAAGACCAATCAACCTTACTCAGAGACAATCATCTCCCATCTGTTCCGGATAGATTACCAAAAAGACGTTCAGCAGAAAAATCAAGATATTCATTATTGACGTTGGAAGTGATGTATAATTTAGGATTTCCAATATTTTCTTCAAAAGCTGATGGCTCATGTTTGGAAGAAAATATTTGTTTTTTTCGAGATATTCAAAGTTTAATTTTGATTCTTGCTTCTGAATATATTTTGCCCATTTTAAAGAAACAAAGGCTTAAAGAAGAATATGATTTCCTTAATCTTATAATGTTTACACATAGCTTAGTTGCATGGCATGATAATCCAGCACATCAAAATCAACTATTTTCAATCATATTTGATAATCTAGGATTTCAAGAAGCTGTTATTGATTGTTTATATGTCGCTTTTCGTTTAACAGATCCAGACGATCATGACTATCTTACAAAAGCACAGGCATATTGGGCCGCACTGATTGATGCTGAAATGTTTGACAAAGCAAAAGCATTTACATTTAAACTCCTGCGAAATTCACCAGAAAAACATTTTGAAGAATTAAAAGAAATGATAGAACTGATATTTGAATTGGACAGGGGAGTTGGGGTCAGTCCTTAACTGTTGGGTTGACTTATTTGCCGCGGCAAATAAGTCAACCCAACAGTCAACAATCAAGGTCTGCCCCCAACTCCCTTCTTCATTTTGAGAATTTTTGCCACCAATGGCAAAGTATTCATTGGCAATGATATTCGGGCAGAGTGATTGGCTTTCTTAAAAAAATGATGGGCTTCATGGATATTTTTCCGATTGTATGACTGGGCAGCCAATCTGTAAAAATAAAATGCCTGGGGTGAGAATATAATAAATGAAAAGCCCACAAAAAATTTAATTAAAATAAACCGCAAAAAATTTTTTCGACTAAAGGCATTGGGGTACATTTGTACGACATTTTTTTTTGCCTTTAATGCTTGAATGAACTGAACCCACCATTTTTTTGCAGTAATACTATCCGGATGAACACGCCATTTATAAAGAATTACAGGTACACTTCCCATATCGCCATCAAGCTGGCTTAATCGCAATATCAAATCAAAATCCTGACTGACCGGATAAGATTCATCATACCCATGAACCTGATCAAACGCTCTTTTTCGGAGCATAATTGACCCATGACCAAATGGCGCATTCAGTCGCCCTAAGGATTTTATGGCCTGGGATTTGTTTCGCGCACTGGTTCTTTTTTCTACAATTTCACCGACTTCATTAATAAAAGCAAGATCAGAGCCCACAAGAAACAAGCTGGGATTTTGTCGAAATAAATCAATTTGACGCTCAAATCGGTCTGGTAATGACAAATCATCTGCATCCTGACGTGCTAAAAATTCGCCTTTAGCATACCCGGCGGCAATATTAAGTGATCGGGTCAACCCGCGATTGGATTGTCTATAAATGTGTATTCGAGAATCTTTGATCTGTTTTAATAGTTGATATGATTTATCTTCAGATCCATCATCAATGACTATTAGTTCCCAATTTTTATATGTTTGAGAAATGATTGATTCAATGGATTCCTGAATGTACTTCTCATCATTAAATACACAGAGTAAAACAGATATGAGTGGATTGTTAGTTGACATTGATACCCCACCCTTATATTTGTTAAATAAAGAATTAATAATAGTTGTCAACAACGACATGATAATATTCAGAAAGGGTACATCCAGTAAATGTTTGACTGGCCTCAAAGAATATCGCTTCTAAATCAAGATATAATTTTTGTATTGATTGATCATTTTTAAATCTGGGCGAACCGCCGGGCATCAGTTCAGAAGAATGTAACATAAATTCAACATAATCTTGTTTATGGATAATACAATTTTTCAAAAGAGTTTTCATTTGATTTAAGTTTCGGCCATTGGGTCGTAACCAATTTTTAGGGAACAAATATCCAAGGCCTCTTCGAATGAGTGGGATATGATTGAATTTTTGTGTTAACCGATTTACCCATACATAAGTATCTTCAATGGTTACAGGAACTTCAAGTAGTGACGATTGACCGGGCTTTGAGATATTGTTGGGATCAATAAAGTACGATGTGCAGGGAAAGTGTTGATAATCAGTTCCTCCTGATTGACGTGGATCACCCTTAATATTTTTCCAGGAAACAAAAGGTGTTACTGAACAGTCAACCTGATAACCACATTCTATCAAAATGTTTGCATAGATTTCATTAAAAGCCCATCGTCCTGATCTATGGCTAAGCATCTTAATACCAAAAGCATTTTCAAGACAGTCTGTCATGAGTTGTATTTTTTGTCTCATTATCTTTTCAGGGTATTCAATTAAGTATGGATGATAAACCAGGTCATTTTCAGTTAATTGATAGTCAGGCGGCATATCCCAGGCATGAAGATGCATGCCAATTTCACCGACCTTTCGATTAATAATATCATGACCCAGTTTTTTGAAAAGAGGATCATTTGCCATTTCATAGTTTGTAAGATATGTGGGCTTGAGAGAATACTTCTCACACAGTTCTTGAAATCGAAAAAGATAGCTGGCATTTTTAGTTGACACTGTTTTTGGGTTGTCCCATAAATTATCTCCTTCAGTATCAATCGTGATTAAAAAGTAAGGTTTATGTTTCATTGCTTCTCCCATCAATATTTACTGATATAAACTTGACACTTACAATTATTATTTATATATTGCCACAGACTTTTTTTTGTGTATATTGAAATAAAAAAAAATGCAATACAAATATTATCGTTTAATTATGGTTTTTCATGGTATTGTTATTACATTTTCGTTCCCACGCTCCAGCCTGGGAATGCATTCCAGGACGGTCCAACGTTCCTAAGGAAAAACACATGACAAAATTACGAATCCAGAGAAAAAAAGGAATTCTTTCCTTTGAAGAAAGATATTTTGAGCCAGTCTCCAATTCACATAGTGAGCCGCTAACGATCTATTATCAAACACCAAATTATCCTCAAAACTATAAATGGTCGGAATTCAAAACATTACATATTGATTTATCACAATCAGAAGATGCCTTGCTAAAGGATATCACAAAAAATACACGCTATGAAATTAATCGTTTTTTCAAGAAAGATACGCTAGACTGCAAGATTATTGCAAAACCGGATATCGAGATAATCAATACCTTTGCCAATTTTTATAACGACTTTGCTGAAAAAAAAGGGTTAAAAAAATGCAACACCCAAAAAATAGAACGTCTTGCTGAGAAAAATGGCATTATTTTCTCAGTTGTCCTAAACAAACATCTAAATGCAATATGTTATCATGTGTTCATTGTTAATGGCGTAAGGACGCGGCTACTTCATTCTGTGTCACAATTTCGAGATATAAAAGACAAGGATGAACAAAAAATGATTGCCAGGGCGAATCGTGGATTACATTGGTTTGATATGAAATATTTCAAGGCAAATGGATATAAAATCTATGATATGGGGGGACTTGCGGATTTAGATATACATCCTGATATGGCATCTATTAACAAATTTAAAAAAGGCTTTGGGGGAAAAGAGGTGACTGAGTACAATGTTTACTGCTCAAATACGCTTTTGGGTCGCATTGCAAGCGCAATTTTAACACATTAATTATTCTAGTTTCCTTAGATGTCACACATTAATTATTCTAGTTTCCTTAGATGTCAGCAACAATCAAAAATGGCGTATTCTATAATTTGTAATTGACAAAAATAACAAGCTTATGTAAAGTGGGATTTACAAATTCAACCAGAAATGTATTCATGGATTTACAAAAAATATATGAAATACAAAAAAAGCTTTTAATAAAAATAAGTTACCAGAAAAAAAGATATCTTTACCAACAAAAAGCCCTTAAAAGCTTTTAAAAACTACCTGTCTCATGGCGTTTACCCCATAGCCGTCAGGCTAAGGCAAACTCGCTCTGATGCTCGTTCCCAGGCTCTGCCTGGGAACGTGTTCTTGGCGGCTCTGCCGCCTGTTCAGTTCGTAGGTGGCAGAGCCACCTCGGAAAACGTTCCCAGGCAGAGCCTGGGAACGAGCATCGGAGCGAGTTTGCCTTAACCTGACGGCTATGGCGTTTACCCATTCATACTTGAAGGAAAGGACACCTATCATCATAAAATTATTCAAATGGTCAATCTCATTTTAGAAACAGATTTGCCCTATATCAATTCTGTCCATATGATTAATGGTCCATTTTGTCCATATTTGGCAGTGTAACAATAACGCGTGTGCCTTTATCCTTTTCACTTTGAATATCAATGCTGCCCTCGTGTTTATCAACAATCACCTTGCAAATCAAAAGTCCAAGCCCGGTCCCTTTTTCATTGGCAGTACCAGGGGTGACATGATAATGTTCAATACACAAAAGCTTATCCAGATGCGTGTCTGGAATACCAACGCCTTCATCAATAATGTTTAGTTCTACAGATTTACTGTCAGTATTGGCTGAAATCTTGATACAACTGTCCTGCCTGCTGTACTTGATTGCGTTGGACAGCAGGTTTTCAATTAAAATGATTAACAGGTTGGCATCTGCATGAATCTTAATGTCCCTGTCTACCTGGTTGTCAATACGAATCTGTTTTTTTTGGGCAGCCTGCTCAACAATCTGAAGATGTTCTTGAATAATATCAAGCAAATGAAAGGTTGATGCCCCTGTTCCCAGTCTACCACTTTGAATGCCTGACCATTGGTGTAAATTATCCAGTATTTTATTGAGGAGTGCAATTGTATTATGTATTTCGTCGATATAGCCTCTCTTTTCAGCATCATCCAGCATATCGTAATAACTTTTTAAGAGATCCGCCAGTCCAATCACCGCACTGAAAGGATTGCGCAGGTCTTGAGAAATAATAGTAAAGAATCGGTTTTGCTCGGCATTGATTTGTGTCAGCTCCTGATTCATCTTTTCAAGTTGAAATGTCCGCTCCTTCACTTTGTTTTTGAGAATTTTAGCGCGTTTTTGGGATTGTTTTAACCGGATTCTGGCATAAGCCATCATACACGTCCAGGCCAATCCCAAGAAGGCAATGATAACAATAATATAAAATGGGATTGTTTGCCAGAATGGTCTTTGAATGTTAAAAGAAAAAGATTGGTAGGCATTCCAGATATTGTCTTTTCCTTTGGCCCGAAAGTGAAAATCATAATGTCCAGGGGCTAAATTTTGATATAGCACACTGGCCGAGACATTATTGGTTTCTGTGGTATAGTTTTCAAGTCCTCGCATGTAATAATCATACCGGATGGATTTTTCATCCTTGAATGAGAGACCCACCAGGCTGAACATGATATTGTTTTGATCCCAGGAAAGGGTCAAAGGCGTGTTTGGATAGACAACCTGTACTTGGGGTGTAATATTACGACCATTGATATAAATCTCCTCAATATGGCATTTGGGCTTGAATTTAATTAAAGGACGCCGGGTGGCATCAAAAATGGAAACGCCCCGATATGTGCCAATCCATAGCAGGTTTTCGGCATCCACAAACAATGCATTGTTAGAAACACGATTAACCGGCATCCCATCACGTTGATCCATTGAATATTCAATTTCAAAGGAATCGGGATTGAAACTTGAAAAGCCATTGTCAGTGCCCAGGTACAGATTCTCACCCTGGCTGTTGCTGGCAATGGCATATACAAGCTTGTTTTTCAAATGATCTGGAATAACTAACTGATTGTTTTCATACAGGCCAAGACCTTTATCTGTGCCCACCCACAAGCGATGGTCATGTGAAAAAAGTGTGCGAACATGGACATTCAGACGTGCATGTTGCACAAAAGTACGACCATCAAAGCGAATCAAACCATCTGCATTGCCCCCAATAATTTGACCTTCATGGGAAATCAGTGTCTGTGCCAGATGCGTTTGTTTGTCGTTGAATACTTTAGGCGGGCTGTCCAGGTTTTTATAGTAAACTATTTGTCGAGAGGTCATTAAAAAAAGTTCTTTTTGCTCACTGACAAACATATTTAGTAAGTGGAATATAGGCTGAGTAAATCGTATCTTGCGGACAATATCCATAGACGCATTCAACAGGTAAAGGCCGGAGATATTGGCAACCAGCACCTGATTCCCATATGGAAGGGCCATACATTTTCTTTCGGCAATGTTCAGACGCGGGGTCACATCCACAATGGTATCCTTGTAACAATAAATGCCATGAGAACCGCTCAACCACATTCGTTTTTTGTGGTCTTGGAAGATATGATTGATTTCTCCATTGAAAATATCTGGATAAAAGGCGCGCAAACTGACATTGGTCAATTTTTGAATATTGCCCATAAAGCCAATCCAGTAATTATTTTCATTATCCTGGAAAAAACTCAGCAATGAGGATGGCAATATACCAACGTGTGTGTCATAGATGATGGCATTCTGGTTCAATGATACGATTTCAATCACTTTTGAATCTGAAATCATAAACAAGGAACCCTCTTTGAGTTGTTCAATTTTGTTGATATGAGTATTTTCAATGCCCAAACGATCATTGGCAATTATTAATTCTTTTTGTGTATCCACAAATATTTTATCTTTTGATGCCATCCATAAATAGCCATCAGCACCAGAGCTCAATGCGTGACAGGGTACTTGATTGATTTGCTTCAACTGAAACCCGGTATCCAATTCATAGACACCATTTGCAGTACCCAAATAAACACCGGATTGATTTTCCTGTAATGCAATGTCCCATATGATTTCCTTTAATTGGGGAAGCTGTTCATTAACAGCAATCAATTGTTTATCTTTGGTGTAGAGATAGATCTCATTACCCAAAAGCCATTTATTATCGTGATGATCAATGACAATTTTTCTGATAACCACACCATTGGCAATACTTTTGATTTGCGCATCATCAATGATAGACATACCATTATCTGTGCCCAGGTATAATGCGCGGGTGCTATCCTGATTAATAGACAAAATGACATTTCCAGACAGGCCATCTGTAGCATCTATCATTTTCATCTGCCTGCCATTATAACGAATCAAACCGCCAGCAGTGCCAAACCACATCATATCATCATGATCCTGGAATATGGACAACACGGGTTCTTGGGGAAGGCCATCTGATTTGCTATAATTGACAAAAGAAAATTTGCCCACCTGATATTTCCAGTGAAATCGCTGGGTGAATTTTGTCATTTCTTTGAAACTGATTCCTGTTTGATCAACAAGCAACCGATCCATGAGACCGCTGGTGGATGCTTTTTCAAAAAATTCATATAGCTTGTGTTTCAGTCGGGGATGATTTTTTTTGATAGCCCATCCACGTTCTGTTATTTTGCCAATCACAAATTTGACTTCAATTTGTGGAATGTTGTGCGTATAGAAAAAACCATTTTCAACAATGGCATAATCCGCTTTTTTGGTTATGATTTCCTGAATAAAGTCGGCAACTTTTGCGTAATGGTATTGATTGATACCATGATGGTGCAATATTTCTTCATATGTACTGCTTTTTGATGTCACTCCCTGAAAGTCGTACAAATCGTCAATATAATGGATGGGTGTGTCTTTTCGTGCAATAACAGTTTGGACCAGGGGAAAAAACGAAAGGATATCGACTTTTGATTGTCGCCATGTGAGGGGTTCAATAACATCACAAGCAATATCAAAATGCCTGAACATCTTTGGGGTATAAGCGGTTTCTTTATCAATGATGTTCTGGTCATTTTTCCAATAATCTGAAAATGTTGGGATTATTTTTAAAACAGGCTCAACGTCCAGCTCTCTGGCAAAGGCCACTGCCAGGGCATGATTGAACTGAGCCGGCCCATTTTTTTTATACACAAAAGGCCGCTCTCGCACACCAATAATAAGCTTTTTTGATGAAATAATATCTTCCAGTTCTCGTTTCCATTTTCGTTCCACTTGGGCGTGCTGACTGTGTGCCTGTACAATTTTGTCATAAGTCTCATGATTCACACCAAAATATTTTACAAAAAAGGCATTCATTTCAGTGGTGCCGATTAATCCATCAAAAAAATTTTGAAGTTCTTTTTGGAGGTGAATATTGCTTTTTTGGATGCCCCATCCACATTTCATGATAGGCCCTACAGGAAATGAAATTTCAAACCCTGACTGTTTTTTCATAAATAACAAGGCATTGTCAGAATCCAAAATGAGTGCATCTGCTTTTTGTTCCAGAACATTTTGATAACACTCTTGTGTGGTTCTCATGGGCATCATTGTGATCCCCCCACCAATTTGTTCGTTGATTCTTTGAATGTGTGTTTCAAAGGTCGTATTTTCGAGAAATGTGATGCGTTTGTTTTTGAGATCCTCATAATGGGTAAAGCGGTTATTTTTCGGAGAAAGCAATAATTCAGTGACTTTAAATGCACTCACAAAATTCATCAATTTTTGACGCCAGGGCAAAATCGAGATTGAATTGCAAATGATATCACAGTCATTAAAAATATCTGGATCATAAGCCACTGTTGGATTGCTGATGACCTCTTCTGGAAAGTGTCCGGAAATACAAAAAACATCTTTCCATGGAATAATTTTGGTCACTAAATCGACATTCAGATGATCTGCAAATGCCAAAGCCAGTTCTCGATGAATGCCATCATAAGATTTCTTTGTAAATGCGGCTGTCAGCTGACCGGTTTTTTTGATAGTTTCAAGGTCGTGGGCCCAGATTATTCCTGGAATAAGAATACAAATCACGAACAAATATCGGACAATCATAGCGTATGTTCCTTCCTGTCAAATAAGTCTGTTTTCTAATAATGATAAAATAATTGATTATGCAAGGTTTTGACTATAATATGCAATTTACTAATTTATGTAAAGCCTTAATTAATTTGCCCTTCATTTTTCTTTCAATTGCAAAAAATCTTACATTGGTTGTTCAAGCCCATTGTATCATTGGATTATCATTCAATAATACTTTTGTTTTTTTTAACACGTTCATAATTACATTTGACAATAATCTAATATACATGTATAGATTACGATTTTATGAAAAGGATTCCAGCTTAGGAAAAGGAAAGAAGCAATGCCTATTCCAATCTTTAAATTTAGTAAAAGTGAAAAAGTAGGACGCAATGCGCCCTGTCCATGCGGAAGTGGAAAAAAATATAAAAAATGCTGCATGGGAAAAGATGTTCATAAAGTTGAATATGTTTCAAACCCGCCACCACCAGAAACCAATCTGGCAAAAAAATATGTAAAAAAATTCAATATTTATTTAAAAAATCCCCGCCATATAGAACATATCCGACGCGCAGGAAAACTGGTTCTTGAAACATTGGATTTGGTGGAGTCCAACCTGGTTGAGGGAATGACAACAGATGACATCAACACCATAGTTCATAATTATACCATAAAGAATCAAGCCATACCTGCAACATTAAATTACAATGGCTTTCCAAAGAGTACTTGTGTATCTGTTGATAATGAGGTCTGCCATGGTATTCCAGGTAAACGTGTGCTTCAAGCCGGTAATATCGTGAATGTGGATGTTACATCAATTTTAAATGGTTTTGTTGCAGATGCCAATAAAACCTTTTTCATTGGAGAACCATCCGAACAGGCTAAAAAAATTGTTTCAGTTGCTGAAACCTGTATGCGACTCGGTATCAGTAAGGTGAAACCAGGTGCCACACTGGGTGATATTGGCTGGGCCATTCAGGAATATGCAGAAAATCAAAAATGTTCTGTGGTTGAGGCATATACAGGTCATGGTGTTGGTTTTGCCTTTCATGAATATCCCCATGTCATGCACATAGGGAAAAAAGGGGAAGGTATTAAACTGATACCTGGTATGATTTTTACAATTGAACCGATGATCAATATCGGTAAAAAGGACGTTGAGGTGCTAAAAAGCGATAAATGGACTGCGGTTACCAAAGATAAATCGTTGTCCGCACAGTTTGAGCAGACGATTCTGGTTACAGATACCGGCTATGAAAGCCTGACACCCTTTTAAGCACCATTCAATGTGGAGCCTCCATGTTTCATCCGGCACAAAAAACAATCAAAACCATTCGTCAATTACAAAGAAATATTCATTTTGTAAAAAAAGGCACCCAAAACGTTCTCAAATTGCTATTTGAAGGGCGATTTACCATCCCCTATCATTCCCCTTTTATGGTTGTTTATGAAGAACCGGTTTTTAAGCTGCGTCGATACCTTGATCATGGTGATGTTCAACAACAAGACAATCGCCCTGCTATTCTTCTCATCCCGCCTTTGATGCTTGCTTCGGAAATTTATGATATGTCACCAGAATTAAGTGCAGTCAGCTTTCTGAAAGCACAAGGCGCAGATGTCTGGCTGGTTGATTTTGGCGCGCCTGAAATGGAAAAAAATGGGATGAAACGAACCCTGGACGATCATATCGTGGGGGTCAGTCATGCGGTGGATCACGTTCACACATTTATTGGAAAAGACATTCATCTGGCAGGATATTCTCAAGGCGGAATTTTTGCTTACCTGACTGCTGCTTATCGCAATAACAAAGGGATATTATCAGTCATAACCTTTGGCAGCCCGGTGGATATTCATCGAAATATACCAAATATTCGCAACGATGTTGCCCAACATATCATTCAAAAAGGAAGTTCTTTTTTAACCATTCCCATTAAATTCCTCAATGGCATCTCTGGTGCATTGTCCAGCACAGGATTTAAACTATTGAGCGCGCAAAAGGAAATCAGACATTTTTTTGAATTTTTCACCATTTTACATGATCGTGATGCCCTGAAACGTCGTGAAACGCAGCGGCGATTTCTTGGGGGTGAAGGTTTTGTTGCATGGCCCGGGCCGGCCATGCGCAAATTTGTTGATGATATGGTTATTCATAATCGAATGTTTGCTGGCGGTCTGATAATCAATGGCATTGCGATCAGTCTTTCCGCGATAAAAGTGCCCATTCTGTACTTTGTCGGTTCACGAGATACCTTTGGACGTCCTGCGTCAGTTCGGGCTATCCAAAAAGCGGCTGTGAATGCAAAAATATTTGAAATGGAATTGCACACCGGACATTTTGGCCTGGTTGTGGGTACCAAATCATTAAACATTACCTGGCCTGTCGTATTTCAATGGATGGATTTTTTGGATAATAATGGCGATGCTGCCCATTTCAGCCCTATGAAAACAGATACGCCTTTAATGCATTTGCCTTTTGACAATAATACGTCCGGGCCTATCTATGATATTGCATCAGATATGATTGACAGTCTATGGAATCACGCTGGTAATGCCTGGCTGGAGCTTTCTGAAATGATTGATGTGTTTCGATGGCAATTGCCCAGACTTGCAAAGATTTGGCAATTGAAAGACAAGGCCGGTGCATTGAGCATTGCTCAGCTGGTTTCCGATCAGTCAAAGGGGGCGCCAGGATCTTCATTTTTATTATGGGAAGGTCATGCCTATACGTATGGAAAATTTGATAGTCAGGTCAATCAGCTTGTCACTGCACTGGTTCAATGGCAGTTTTCCCCAGGCATGCATATTGGTATTTACATGAACAATCATCCCAATTTTCTGATTTCAGTTGTGGCTCTTAACCGCATTGGGGCAGTGGCAGTTTTGTTAAACCAGGATTTACGCGGCCAATCATTGAATCAGGCCCTTATGGCGGCTCGCGTGGAAAAAATGATTATTGACCCCAGTCATGTTCAAAGTAGTGACGAAAATATTGGCATCAGTGATATCTATATCTATGGTAACATGGATATGCCCATACCTGATCATATGGTGCATCTTGATCGTCATGTGATTGCTGATTTAGAACAATTTGAATCTCCCTATCCCTTAAATCCTGGTTTTGCGGATGATCTTGCCATGCTGATATTCACATCCGGAACAACAGGTCTGCCAAAACCGGTCAAAATTTCCAATCGAAGATGGTGCCTGGCAGCTCTGGCATCAGCAGCAGGGGGCAATATTAAACCTGGAGATACGATTTATTGCTGCCTGCCACTGTATCATGCTTCGGCCATGTTGACTTTTGTAGGTGGTGCAATCATTGCTGGTTCACGACTCGTTATTGCAAAACGCTTTTCAGTAAACTCCTTTATGGATGATATCCGAAAATATGGCGTCACTGTGGTAGGCTACATTGGGGAAATGTGTCGCTACCTGATCAGTTTGCCATCCAATGAAAAAGATAAACAGCATTCGGTTCGATTGTTCATGGGAAATGGCATGCAACAAAGTATTTGGGAGTCCATTTTAGAGCGCTATCAACCATCGCAAGTTATTGAATTTTATGCATCCACAGAAGGCAACATGATTCTGGCCAATCTGAGTGGTAAGAAAGTAGGTTCAGTGGGGCGCCCTGTATATGATCCGGGTCGAATCATGTTAATCCAATATGACATTATCAATGGAAAAATCATCCGGGACAGCAATGGAAAGGTCATTCCCTGCAAAACCAATGAAGCAGGCGTTCTTATTGCCAGAATCGATAAATCTCATCCAGTGGGTTACTTTGATGGTTATCTGGATGATAATGAAACCCAACGTACAATTATCAACGATGTTTTTTCATCGGGTGACTCATGGTTTGTCTCTGGCGACCTGTTAAAACGAGACAAAGATGGTGATTTCTGGTATGTGGATCGAATCGGTGACACCTTCCGATGGAAAAGCGAAAACATTTCTACAAAACTGGTTGAAAATGTTCTTGGGGATATGTCTTTTGTTGCAAATGCAGCGGTATATGGAGTAAAATTGCCAAAACGAGAAGGTCGAATTGGAGTTGCCGCATTGGAACTCAAACCAGGAATGGTCTTTGATGGGCAACACCTATATACACATGTGGATACGCATCTTTCAAAATCCGCACACCCTCGGGTGGTGAGGATTGTCAGCCACTTACAGACAACTGATACAATGAAAGTCATAAAATATCATCTTCAGTCTGAGGGCGTCAGTCCTATGGACATTAAAGACTCCCTGTATCGTTACGCACCAATATCAAAAACTTATGTTCCATTGACCATGTGGGACTATCCCCATGTCTTGGATTAATTGACCAGACTATGACCGCCTACTTATTGCACCTCCCAGAAAAGCAGAAGTACAAGTTATGCCATAAAGGACTGATATTCCATTAATCCTGTATATAATCCAGATAATTGTCCCTGTGAATGACTTCAAAACTGGCATCTGGATAATTCTTCTCCCAATCTCGTGGCGCTTTAACGTTTCTTTTTTTCCATTTAATTTCATAGCCATATAGCTTACCACTTAACTCTTCAACCAGATCAATTTCTTTTTTATCATATGTTCTCCAAAAATATGAACGCGTATATTGCCTTAAATATTCATGATATTTTAATCGTTCACATTGAATATAGTTTTCCCAGAGTTCACCAATGTCATTACGAAGGTTAATCGGATTGAAATTATTAATCAAGGCGTTTCTGATTCCATTATCATAGAAAAAACAACGCTGATTTTTTGTAATTTCTTTTCTAAGGTTTCTACTGAAACCACCTCTACGAAAAACGACAAATACTTTTTCCAACAGGTCTATATATCGTTCCACTGTATTTTTGCTCATCCCCAGTTGCTTGCCAATTTCCATTAGTGAGATTTCTTTGCCGATCTGAAATGCGAGAAGCTGTAAAAGTCGAAGAAGCTTATCAGAATGTTGAATTCCTTCAAACATTAGAATATCTTTAAACAGATATGAGCTGACAATTTCTTTCAGATAGTCTTGCCGGCGTTTATTATCTGCAATCATTACAATCTCTGGATAGCTGCCATAAATGATGCGCGATTCCAGGTTTGCTTCTGTTTCATGCCTTTTTTCAATTTGTGACAGTTCCATTTGGGATAATGGTAACATTTGTAAGACCATTTTTCTTCCGGTTAATGGCTCCCCAATGTCTTTTGCCAGGTCAAAGGAAGATGATCCTGTTGCGATTACCTGAATTTCCGGAATATGGTCAACAATTAGTTTTAAATTTAACCCAATGTGTTTAACGTATTGGGCTTCATCAATAACGAGATAACGATGGCCGCCGACAAAATCTTTGAGTTTGTTGATAGACTGGCTCTCAAGATATTGACGTGCAGCGATATCATCCCCATTAACAAACAACACATCCGAAAAATTTTTATCTTCCAGAAATTTGTTGAGTAAAGTTGTCTTTCCAACACGCCGGGCACCATATATGACCATCACCTTTCCAGGTATAATCATTTGTTTTAAATTTTCAAGCTGTTTCTGTGGAATATACACTTTTTCTCCTAAATATTGTCATTTAACTGACCATATTCTTATTAATTCGGTCAGTGCGTTGACAGTATTTATCAAAAATATGGAAATGTCAATTTTTTTATAATTTTACTCTGACCTCACTTTTTCTGGTACTCACCCCAATCGCACCGATAATATGACCGCTTACTTATCAAAGGGTAAATTGCGCCATCAGCTTTTTCAACTCAATGGACATCCGGTTCAAGTCATCCGCCCGATCTTTAACTTTCTGGCTATTTGATTTCATATCATCCCCTGCCCGACTGATTTCAAATGTTTCATTGGTAAAAGACTGAGTTGTTTTTAAGGTCTGAGACGCATGGGCGGCAACATCTTGAATACCAGTGGAGGCTTCGGCAATGTTTGTGGAGATTTCTCTTGTTGCAGATACCTGTTCTTCGATTGCTGCGGCAATTGCAGATACCGCTGAATCAATGTTATTGATAATTGTGGATACATTCTTGATTTGCTCGACAGAATCATTGGTTGCCTGATGAATGGTGCCAATTTGATTCTTTATTTCTTGTGTGGCTTCGGAGGTCCCTTTTGCCAGTTCTTTAATTTCATTGGCCACCACTGTAAACCCTTTTCCAGCTTCACCAGCACGAGCTGCCTCAATGGTTGCGTTCAGGGCGAGAAGGTTGGTCTGTTCTGAAATTTCAGTGATTGTGTCTGCAAATTGCGTAATGCTCGTTGCCACATCCCCTAGTTTTGTGACATTTTCTGATGCGGCTTCTGATTTGTTGACTGCTGTGAGTGTAATGTTTTTTGCTTCACCCGCATGTCTGGCAATTTCATTGACAGTGCTATTCATCTCATCAGTTGTTGCGGCAATGGTCTTCATGTTCACTGAAGCCTGTTCGCTGGAGCTGGCAACTGATTCCATTGCCTGGTTCATTTGCTCAGATTCTGTTTGCATGCTTTTGGTTTTGACAACAGTGGCATCTGTTTGTTGAATCATATTGGCTGAAATATCTGTTAAATCAGTGGATGCACCGGATAATTGATCAATACTGTCTCTAATCTCTGTTAGCATTGCTGCCTGTTTTTCTGCCATATTATTGAGCGCCTGACTCATATCGCCAATTTCATCCCCTTGCTGGATAGCCAAACGTGCTGTAACATCACCATTGGCAACTGCCTTTGAAAAATCCCGAACATAGGCGATGGGAGACAGGATATATTTTGACAGAATTAAATAATTAATGCCCCCCCAAACAACTAAAATAAAAAGAAAAATTCCAAAAATGATACGATTTAACTGCATGATTTGAGCATCACATAGCTGTTTATCAAAAGCATAAACCATTACACCAATTTGTCTGGACCGATAGTCTCGTATGGGGAAATAACCCAATGTAAACTCCCCTTGTTGATCAACAAACAATTCTTTCTTTCCTTTATGCAAATGCGCCAGTTGAATATATGACTTACCAGACTGGTCTCCAGTACCATATACAAACACAAATTGCTTGTTCAGTACCGGATATTTTGTAGGGTCATGCATGCGCTTGGTTATCGGGAGTAAATCGGCATTCATATACAAAAACAAATTTTCGGTCTGTTTGTTATTTTCAACAATGGCATTGTTCATAACTGGCTTGAAATCCATTAATAATTCTACAGACCCTAAAATTTTGTTTTCTGAATCTTTAACCATTGTTACCCCACGAATGACAAATCCGCCACGTCCCAGCTCAATACCACTTTTGGATTGACCCAACTGGTTGACATCCAAAACTGTCTGACGAAACCCGGAAATATCATCTGAAATATCCACCCATTTGCCATCAACTCTGGTTTGTTTGTCCCGCCACATGCGTAAAAGACTCCGACCATTGGGCAGATGGAAATGCAGTTTGAGCTTGCCTGTATGTTCAAGAGTCTCAAAACCAGAGGCATGATCTTTTAATTGACGTCTCAATAATTCTCGGGCCTGCTGGGCTTTAGGGTTTTTAGGATCATCAATGTTGCCCGAATGCGCCAGTTGAAATGCTTCTAGAACAATGGGCAGTTTTGAAAATAGTGCCGCCTTTTCCAATTGCATTTCTCCACCAAATACAATGGCTGAATTAATCTGGTTAATCTTATCATTGATAATTTTGTTGAAATTATTACCCTTTAATGCAGATAGCTGACTGTTGATTATAATATAACCAATCAGACTTAACAATATAACTGATACGATCATTGGAATAAAAATCTTTTGCCGAATGTTCATTATTTTCTCCTAAGGGCTATGCCCAATTTTTATGTTTCAAACAATCCTAAAGGTCTAAATATTTTTAGAATTTTATTGTAAATCGTATTTTTTGTCAAGGGGTTATTGCAAATGAATGCGCCTGTTTAAGGGTTGACAATCAAATAAAAATCAAAGAATATGCACCCCAAAGTTGTTATGACAATCATTAACCGGTCCCACGACCACCAAAACAAAGAAGGAATCAATCATGCTAAAACAGATTCAAGATAAGTTATTGGAAATTCAACATGATTCATCGGTGTCCGATCTGGTAATTAGAAAAGCAAACACGCTTTATCAAAATGGTCAGTGTCAAATGCTGACACATGGGCAATATCAATTTCGGTTTTCCATTGATGATGAATACAAAGACTTTACATTAACCATTGAATTATCAGAAAATGCAGTTTCAAGTCACTGTAACTGCAACGCAAAATCACATCATTGTCAGCACGCTATTGTCGGCTTGTTGGAATTAAAAGATTTTTTCAAGCGAGGTACCGCTCAGATAAACAAAGCTGGCAAACAATATACACGAGAGGGTATGATACAACGAGTGCTCCGGGAACGAAAAGAAAAAGCACTCAGGGAAAAATTTAAAATCAACTTTTGTGATAATGTTTATGGTGAACATGAGGTGATTAATGAAAGGGGAATGCAATACTATGTCACGTTCCGGGATATTGAAAACCAGCAGGGCTATTGTTGTTGTCCGGATTTTCAAACCAACAAGCTGGGAATTTGTAAACACCTGATGGCCGCATTTATGGCAGCCCGCAACAATCCAAAATTTCAATCCAGGTCTCAGGAGTATCCATTTGTGGAAATTTATCTGGATCCATTAAATAACTATCAAATTTCATGGTATTATCCCCACTCTATGCCATCAAAGGTCAAATCACTGATTCAGGAATATTTTGGCGATTCTCATATATTGCCCCCTGAGAAAACAGGCAATATGCTCAATTTCATTGAATCCGCCCAGGCTTACAAAAATATCAACATTCGTACAGAAGTTCATGCTGCTGTGGAATCATATTTTGAAAATCGAATGATTCACCGGATCACCCGAGATGTTCAACTGGATTTTTCAATCCTGACTTGTGATTTGTTTGACTATCAAAAAGAGGGCATTGCGTTTGCCGCTTTACGAAAGAGCGCCATTATTGCCGATGAAATGGGGCTGGGGAAAACAGTACAGGCCATTGGTGCAGCCATTTTCAAGAAAGAATTGTTTGGGTTTGAACGTACTCTGGTGATCTGTCCAGCATCCCTGAAAGATCAATGGAAACGAGAAATCGAACGTTTTTCCCATGAAAATGCAACGATTATTGAAGGCGGACCTGACAGGCGTCTTCACATTTATGAAAATGAACTGGATTTTTTTCTCATTGCCAATTATGAAACAGTGCTTCGGGATCTCCCCATATTAAAAGAGGATCCACCGGATTTTATTATTTTGGATGAAGCCCAGCGGATCAAAAATTATGAGACATTGACTGCCAATACTGTCAAGCAAATTCCCAAAAAACATGCTTTGGTGATAACTGGTACGCCAATTGAGAACCGATTAATTGATCTTTATTCAATCATGGATTTTTTGGATCCTAAAATATTGTCACCATTGTGGGAGTTTTCATACCAACACTGCTATTTTGATATGAAAAAAAAGCATAAAATTAATGGCTATTATAACCTTCAAAACTTAAAGAAACGCTTGAAACCCGTCCTGATCCGACGCGAAAAATCAGAAGTTTTAACGCAATTGCCCCAGGTTCGGCATATTGATATTCCAGTGACCATGCATCGACGTCAGGCAGAGCTTCACAGTTCTTTTGCCCGCTCAGTGGCCCGAATTATTCACAAAAAATTCCTAACCCCCTTTGATATGCAACGATTAATGATATTATTGGGAAAAATGCGGATGGTTTGCGATTCAACACATCTGGTGGAAGATGGAGATCCATGTTCCCCAAAGTTAGATGAACTCAAACAGGTGCTTCTGGACAAACTGGATATAGATCATTCAAGTCATAAAGTCGTCATTTTTTCAGAGTGGATTCGCATGAATCAAATGATCGGACGCCTCCTTCGAGACAACAATATCGGCTATGTCGAGTTGAATGGCAGAGTGCCGGTTAGCAATCGCCCCAAGCTAATCAAGGAATTTGAAGATAATCCAGCCTGTAAAGCTTTTCTATCCACTGAGGCTGGGGGAACAGGCTTGAACCTTCAGGTCGCTGATGCTGTAATCAATTTTGAACTTCCCTGGAATCCAGCCAAAAAGAATCAAAGAGTTGGACGTATTGATCGTCTGGGACAAAAACGAGACCATTTGACTGTCATCAGTTTAATCACACAGAATTCTATAGAAACCCGAATTGCCAGCGGCCTGGCGCTCAAGCAGGAATTGTTTGATAGTGTCTTAAGTCCAGGGAGTGCATTGGATGAAGTGGATTTTTCCAGAAAAAACAGATCTCAATTCCTCAAAGAGCTGGAAAACGCTATCCAGGGCTTTACCGAAATTCCAGATGACGATGATCTGACTGCTCCTGACGATGTTGTGGATGTTAATGACATAATTGATGAAACCGATGAAACCATTTTATCTGACATTACAGATGATGATGGAATTACAGGTGATAATCCAGATACAGTTACAGATGATGATGCAATTACAGATGATGATGCAATTACAGATGGTTATTCTGAAGAGACAGGTCAGGCAGAAAATGCTCTACGTGAGCATGCAACAGAAAAAGTTAAAGGCCTTGACACAGAAGTGAAACCAGAAAAAACACCCCCCTTACAAACAAATACACCCGAACAGCTTGAGACTGTTTTGAATCAGGGGGTAACCTTTTTATCAGGTTTAATGCAGATGGCAACTGGACAATCAATAGAAATGTCTGATAAGGCAATCGACGTTAATAAGCAGACCGGGGAGGTTGTGATGCGCTTTAAACTGCCAGTCTGATCTTTATTAATATTATTCGTTTTAAGGTAACTGTTCAGTATACTGTATAGACTGTAGAGACGTAGCATGCTACGTCTCTACACGACCTTATTTTTTTTGAACGACCAAGAAAAATGAGTATGAGTCATATGAAATATTGTCCAAATCTATGGGGAGCTATTCCCGGCTATTCCCACTAAAACAATTGATTCTGTCAATCAAATTTCCAGAAAACATGTGCCCTATAAATTTTTTTTCATTCAATTTGTATTGTATTGTCTGGAATAAAGATGTATAGTAAATACCATATGTATTTGTTATTAAATGAATGATTTTGATGATTATTGATCAAAAGTAGGTAAGCCATGATACGAGTCCTTATTGTCGATGATTCATTGACACTTCGAGAATATCTCAAAGAGTTATTAATAATGGATGGTCGATTTCAGGTAGTGGGTGAAGCAAGAGATGGTTTTGAGGCCCTGAACAAAGTCAAAACAACCAAACCGGATGTCGTTACAATGGATATCCAGATGCCTGGGATGGATGGTTATGAGGCCACACGACGAATTATGGAGGAACATCCTGTTCCCATTGTAATTGTCAGTGCCGCCTGGATTCCACAAGAAGTCGAGTCAACATTCAAGGCCATGAAAGTGGGTGCAGTTGCTGGGGTTCGGAAGCCAGAGGGGATTATATCCAAGAGTTTTAAATCCGATGTCCGGGATATGTTAAACACCATCAAGCTGATGTCTGAGGTGAAAGTCATTCGCAGGCGCTCAAAACAGGATCAATTCACTGAAAACCCCGCAATCCTGTCAAAAACAGAAAGACAGTTCAACAAATCCAATTATGAGCTTCTGGCAATAGGGGCATCTACAGGCGGTCCGCCAGTGTTGCAAAATATTTTGTCAAAACTGTCTTCAGGATTGAGTGTGCCCATTGTGGTTGTTCAGCATATCACATGCGGCTTTATCAATGGCCTTGCAGATTGGCTTGATAAGACCACGCCATTTAATGTCCAGATCGCATCAGAAAACCAACAATTATTAGCCGGTCATGTATATTTTGCGCCAGACAGCAAACATATGGGTGTCAGGTCCAATAAAACAGTCTTTTTTAGCCATGATCCACCGGAACATAGCATTCGACCATCAGTTTCATTTTTGTTTCGATCTGTATGCAGCGCTTTTGGCAACAAAGCCATAGGGATATTATTAACCGGCATGGGCAAGGATGGCGCGCAAGAACTCAAAAATATGCGAGATTGCAACGCAATTACCATTGCTCAGGATCAGGAAACATCGACTGTCTTTGGCATGCCTGGCGAAGCCATTCGCCTGGATGGCGCACGCTATGTCCTATCACCGGATAATATGGTTCGACGCCTAAACTATTGGATAGGATAATATTATGGATAACGTTCGTATTCTTATCATTGAAGACAGCCTGACTCAGGCATTGCGCCTTCAGGACAGTCTTGAAAAACACCAGTATGAAACCCAAATTGCCAACAATGGTAAAACTGGCCTTGACCTGCTGAAACAAAAACACTTTACCCTGGTAATCAGTGATATCATTATGCCCGAGATGGATGGTTACGAACTATGCCGACAAATTAAGTCTGATAACAGACTGAAAGACGTACCAGTTATCTTGCTTACCTCCCTATCCGACCCCCATGATGTTATTGAAGCTCTGGAATGTGGCGCGGACAATTTTGTTACCAAGCCCTATAATGAAAAATTTTTAGTATCACGCATTCAAAATATATTAATCAATAGAGAACTCCGGCTAAGTGGTATGTCTGAAATGGGCATTGAGATTGTATTTGCCGGAAAAAAACATTTTATTACATCCAGTCGTATGCAAATTGTGGATCTCTTATTTTCAACATATGAAAATGCCATTCAGAAAAACTCGGAGCTGGAGCAGGTCAACCGGGAACTGGTGATGACCCAACGAGAGCTAGAGCAAAAAAATGTTGAACTGGCCCAACTTAATGAGCAAAAAAATTACTTTTTGGGCATGGCAGCCCATGACCTTCGTAATCCCATGGGCGCTATTTTCAACTCCAGTGAGCTCCTGATTGAAGAAGATCTCGGCCCGCTCAATGATGAGCAAAAAGAAATGATTGCGTCAATCAAACAATCCAGTGAATTTATGCTCAATCTGGTAAATGATTTTCTGGATATTGCTCACATTGAGTCTGGAAAACTGACCCTCAAAAAGGAAGATGTGGATTTATTAAATCTGCTTAAAGTAAATGTGCATTTTAATCATAATTTTGCAGTCAAAAAGGGCATTTCTCTAGATTTTCAATATAGCCAGGCTGAGATATTTCCAACAATTTCCCTGGATGCATCAAAATTCCAGCAAGTCATGAACAACCTGATCAGCAATGCCATTAAGTATACCTATTCAGGTGGGGCTGTTCAGGTAAAATTAGAAAAAAAAGATAATCACATTCACATTGAGGTCCAAGACAATGGCCAGGGAATACCGGAAGATGAAATTAAGAATTTATTTGCCCCTTTTCAACGAACCAGTGTGGAAAGCACAGCCGGTGAAAAAAGCACAGGTCTGGGACTGGTTATTGTGAAAAAAATTGTAAATGCACATAATGGCGAAATTTGGGCCCAAAGCCAGGTCGGTAAAGGATCGACATTCCATATTTCATTGCCCCTTTCCGATGCGCCAGTGCCTATATCAACAGAAAAGTCACTTGAGGCAAATGTTTCCACAGATAAATATCGGCCAAATGTAAAATCTGCTGGCATTTTACTGGTTGAAGACAATATTACCAGTCGAAAAGTGGCGCTAAAAATGCTTGAAAAAAAGGGCTATCAAGTTGATTTTGCAGTTAATGGTCAGGAAGCCATTGAAAAGCTAAAAGTGAAAAACTATGGGGTTGTTTTAATGGATCTCCATATGCCTGAAATGAATGGATTTGAAGCCATCAAGGTCATCCGAGACCCAGATTCCACTGTTATGAACCATGATATTCCAGTCATCGCAATGACTGCAACATCCACTGACATTGAGAACAGTATTGATGACATTATTCAAGCCGGCATGAACGATTTTTTATTGAAACCCATGCATCGCCAACAATTATTTGAGAAAATTGAAAAGTTCATTGCAACACAAAAGGTGAATGATGTATACAAAAATATCAATGACATGAATGATAAAAACATTTTTGATCCAGATGTTTTATTTACACAGGTTGAAGAGGACGATACACTGTATTACAATATTATCAAGCGGTATCAGGCAAAAGTGCCCAAATACATTGATCGACTCCATGCAGCCATTGTTCAAAAAAACCACGAGTTGGTTGAAAAAATAATGCATACAATAAAAGAAGAATCCGAGGCTGTTGGGGCGATTCTCATGACACAACTCATGGAAGAAATGAACCCTTTGTTTCAGGCTGATGAATGGGATCGGTTGTCCATTTGTACATACACACTTCATGATGCGTTGGAACGTATCAATGGCTTGATTGGAAAAAAAATGCAAAATCAGGAATAACCTATTCATTTTTTTTTCATTGTAATTAAATATTTATAAATACCTTTGCAGACTATTCTGCAATAAACTAAAAAAAGCATAGGTCAACACGTGAATGCGCATGCACACAGGTTGACTTATCCGCCCAAAAAAAAATTAGATGAGGTTGACGTATGGAGAAAAAAAACACTGCATTTTTTGATGATGTTGAAAAGTGTGCTGAAGAAATTATTCAAAAGGTCGGAAAAAAAGTCATATTTGGTATGCCTCTCGGACTTGGCAAACCCAATGAACTGGCCAATGCATTATATAAACGTGCCAAAAAGGACTCAAGTATTGACCTGACCATATTAACAGCACTGACCCTTGAAAAACCAGTTTGGAAAAGTGAACTGGAAAGACGCTATCTTGAACCATTTGTAGAACGTGTCTTTGGGGATTATGTGGATCTTGAATATATTCTGGATTTGAGAAACAAAAAACTCCCCCCAAATATTACACTCTGCGAACTGTTTATAAAACCTGGCGGGTACATTGGAATCCCCCATGCCCAACAAAATTATATCAGTTCCAATTATACCCATATTGCACGCGATGTAGTTGACTATGGCTTGAATGTCATTGGACAGATAATTGCCAAACAGGAACATGCCGGTGAGTCAACCTATAGCCTGAGCTGTAATCCGGATACTGCTCTGGATGTCGCACTTTTATTGGAAGAAAAAGCAAAAACACAAGGTCATAAAAACATTTCCATTGGTCAGGTCAATGACCACCTGCCTTTTATGTATGGTGATGCAGAAGTGAGTGCAGATCAATTTGATATGATTGTTGATCATCCAGATTATTATTCAAAATTATTTGGCGCGCCAAAAATGTCAATGGGCAATGCAGACTACATGATCGGCCTAAATGCCAGTACGATGATAAAAGATGGAGGGACGCTTCAAATAGGCATTGGTTCTCTGGGGGATGGCATTGTTTATGGTTTGACAATGCGGCAGAAGCATAATGAACTCTATAATCGTCTGATTGCTGAATCGCGTATCTTAGGTCGCTATGGAGAGCTGATCAAGGATGTTGGTGGTACCGGGACGTTTGAAGAAGGATTATTGGGATCTACTGAAATGTTAGTAGATGGCTATATCGAATTGATCAAGGCGGGTATTGTCAAACGAAAAACTTACAATAGTATTCCCATTCAAAAACTGATCAATGAAAAGAAAATTTCAGAGAAAATTACACCCAAAACACTTGAATCCTTGATTGAAGAAAAGGCCATTGACAGACAAATCACTGAAAAAGATTTTAATTTTTTGAAGGAATATGGGGTATTTAAGGACAGTATTCAATTCAAGGATGGATGCATTCACAATGATACCACACAAATACCAGCAGATCTTTCTGATAATAATAATCTTCAACAAGTGATGGATACCTGTCTGGGAGACACATTGAAAAAGCCGATCATTTTGCATGCCGCATTTTTCCTAGGGCCAAATGCTTTTTATGATGCGCTCAACGAAATGAGTGAAGAAGAACGTAAGATGATCCACATGACCAGTGTACAAAACGTGAATCATTTGTATGGCAATCAATGGGCCAGTTATGATCTAAAAATGCTTCAACGCAAACATGGCCGGTTTGCCAATGCTGCACTCATGTGTACACTTTCTGGCGCAATTGTCTCAGATGGTCTTGAAAATGGTCAGGTAGTCAGTGGGGTTGGTGGACAATATAATTTTGTATCTATGGCGCATGCCTTACCCGATGGCCGATCTATCCTGATGTTACGTTCAACACGAAGTAAAGGCATGGATGTTTCATCCAATATTGTCTGGAATTATGCCCATTGCACAATACCAAGACATTTGAGAGATATAGTCATTACAGAATATGGTATAGCAAACCTTCGTGGACTTCCTGACAAGGAAATAATTATTGCGCTTATTAAAATTGCAGATTCACGTTTTCAGGAAGAATTAATTCAACAAGCCAAAAGCGCTGGAAAACTGCCTTCAAACTATCAATTACCGGACTTTTACAAGAAAAATACCCCACAACGCATTGCTGATGATCTCGCACCTTATAAAGAAAAAGGGCTGTTTGTTCAATATCCATTTGGCACCGATCTCACTGAAGAAGAACTCTTATTGGGCAAAGCATTGAATGATCTTAAAGGCATGATGACTGATAGCCTGGGTTCTAAAGCAGCAAAATTGGGAAAGGCCATGACCATTCTATCCATTCCAAAAGCAGCAAAGCCTTACTTGCAACGTTTGCAACTGGATAAACCAGCATCAGCAAGAGATATAATGATGCAAAAAATGGTTTTACATGCTTTAATCAGTGGTGGATATGTATAATGAACAAGCAGCGTCATATTCAGGCGTAATTTAATTATAAAATTATAAAGGAGATGGAAATGCTCAAATTCAAAAATGGTGCGCTAGATTTAGTGACAATGGGCAAAGAAAACCTCAGACAGGTCAAACGCAATTTAACCAAAGCCAGGCTGTATGAGGAAATCATCCAGAATCGGGAAGGGCAAATCACACATGGTGGTGCCCTTGTCGTTCGTACTGGACATGCACAAGAACGATCCCATGAAGATCGATTTATCGTCAAAGATCAAGTCAGTGAAAAAAAAGTCTGTTGGGGGCCACGAATCAACGAACTGGAGCCATCCTATTATCAAACATTTATTAATCGGTTATTGTCATACATGCAAAATAAGAATGTTTATGTACAGAATTGCCATGTTTGTGAAAATACCGACTATCAGATTCCCATTCGTATTGTTACAGAAACCGCATGGCACAGTCTTTTTGGACGCAATATGTTTTTTCCCATATACAATCAAAAGAATCCAGAGTTGTTCAATCCAGCTTTTACAGTAATTCACGTTCCCAGTTTTCAGTCAATACCTGGAGTTGATGGGACCAAATCCCAAACAGCGGTCATTGTCAATATGACACATAAGGTGGTAATCATATGTGGCAGTTGTTATGCAGGAAACATTCGTCAGGCAGTATTTACAATGATCAATTATCTGATTTCTGATGATGTTTTTCCCATTCGGTGTTCAGCAAACATTTCAGAGCAAGGCAATGTGTCATTGTTTATGGGCCGCGAAGGTACAGGTAAAACCACATTAAGCATTGATTCGCAATCATCATTTATTGGTGATCATGCTCATGGATGGAGTGAATCAGGCATTTTTAATTTTGAAAATGGGATTTATGCCAAAGTATGTGAATTTGATGAAAAAAACTGTCCGGAAATTGGGGCCTGTATTCGGAAATTCGGCACTGTGCTGGAAAACGTTTCCATCCACCTGGACACCCGAGATATCGACTTGAATGATGGTGATCTGACCACAAATACTCGTGCATGCTTTTCCAATAATAAACTCCCAAAAACAACGAAAAATGCCATAATGGATCATCCCAAACATCTTTTTTTACTCACATGCGATGCATTTGGTGTACTTCCGCCCATCGCTAAATTATCTCCAGAACAGGCCATGTTTGGATTTTTGTCCAGTTTTACCACTGAATTTGTCAAAACAATGTCAGCCGAAGTTGCACCATCATTTAGTGTTTGTTTTGGAGATTCTTCACTCACTTTTCCGCCCCATGTATATGCACAACGATTGCGCGATAAAATAAAAAAACATGATGTCAATTGCTGGCTGATCAATACAGGTTGGAGTGGTAAGAAATATGGAGAAAGTGATCGATTTCCAATCAAATATTCACGTGCAGCAGTTCAGTCTGCTATTGCCGGCAAATTAGATGACATTGAATTTGACACTGACCCTGTATTTCGATACCGCATCCCAACAAAATGTCCTGGCATTCCCAAAGAAATGCTCAATCCCAGAAATCATACAGATAATATTGGAGAGTATGAATTACGTGCCAACCGCCTTGTTGCTGAGTTTATAAAAGATTTCTCTCAATTTGAAGATCAGTTGCCTGATGACATGAAAGGATTGTTTAAAACAATTCTTCCCATTGAAGATCAGATGGACTTTTCAAATTTTGGATTTAGCATGTAAAACCTTCTGTAGAGACGTAGCATGCTACGTCTCTACACGACCTTTTAGTACAGCAAGGCAGAACGAGAAGGCAAGCACGTCATCGTCTTTGCCAGGTATCAATACTCTTTTTACTGCCATTTAATCGAATTCTTGCTGCCGCATTATGGGTTGATTTTAGCTGAACGAGATGCAAATTTTTGACATTTGTCAATATTTGTTCCATGGCCTCCCGATATAGTGTTAATTGAGCCGATGTTTGATTTCCATCTACAGATGAGAGTATTTTTTCAAAGCGACGTGTGTCCGCCTGTGCTTCAAGAATAGTGGTTCGATGATATCCCCCGGCTTTTTCAAGAATTTGAGCGGCTTCAGCCTTGGCATCAGGAAGCGTTTTATTGCGATATGATTCTGCTTCATGAATTAATTTTTGTTTATCCATTTGTGATTCAACCACATCGGAAAAGTAACGTTTAACATAAGGTGGCGGTTCCAGTGACGACAATTCCACAAAAGAAATAAAGAGTCCGGTTTGAGTTTTGGCCAAATTTTTTTGTAAGTGTTGACGAACAAAGGATGCAATTTGTGTTTTTCCTCGGGTCAGGGCTTCATCAATTGTCATCCGGGCCAATGCATGAACCAGTGCCTGTGAAGCCAGGCTTTTTAAAGTAGACTCTGGATTGTCACTACTGAACACGTATGCAGCCGGGTCAGAGACTGTATATTGAATGACACATTTTAAATTTATTAAATGATTGTCACCGGTTATGGAATAGGCATTTTTCTTGCCAGTAAACTCATCAATGACCAATCGTTTGACATTCCGAATGGGAATATGAACCACTGAATCAATGGGCCAGGGCAATGCATAGTGAATACCTGGCTGAATTTTGTCATCAATCATTTTTCCAAATCGCTGCAATATCGCCATCTCACTTGATTTGACAGAATAGATCCCCGAAATGAAATATAATGCGATTGCCAGAAATAACACCCATTTATAAATCCCTATTGTTTTATGAATGGATTGTTTCAATGTATCATGGATTGATTTTTTCATGGGCCGGAACTCCTAAGTGCTTGAATATGTTGGAATCAGTTGAAAGAATAATCGTGGCATTGTCTTGCAAAATTTCCTTATATAGTTCCAGAGATTTGATATATTCATATAGTTCAGGATCTTTATTGTAGGTATCTGCATAAATCTGTAGCGCTTTTTGGTCGCCCTCAGCTTTAATTTGTGCTGCCTTCATGGATGCTTCAGCGACGATTTCTTTGGCCTTTCGATCGGCTTTGGCTTTAATAACTGCGGCTTGTTCCATGCCCTCAGCCCGATATTTCATGGCTTCTTTTTCACGTTCCGATCGCATTCGGTTGAATACTGCTTTTGCAACAATTGTCGGGTATTCGATTTTTTTGACCCCCATCTGAACCACAGAAATGCCATATAATTCTTTTGTTTTTTTGTTTGCTGCCACCATAATTTCTGTTTCAATCTGAGAGAGTTTGACCTGTTCATTGTCTGGATTAATAATATCAGATAGATTATATTGCCCCAAAACACTTCCCAATTGAGATGAAATCATATCACCCAATTTTTGTCTGGCCACTGCCTGATCCACAATTGACTGGAAATAGACTTGTGGATCAGAAACGTGCCAGCAGATATAACAGGTTACAATCAGGGGATTCTTATCTCCCAAGAGCAACTGAATGGGTTGCGCGGAAAAAATATGGTTTCTGCGATCAATTCGATGAACAGTTTCCCAGAAAAAAGGGCGTTTGATATACAAACCTGCTTTTTTGATTGTTCGTGATGGCTTTCCAAATTGGGTCAGCACAGCATACTCATCTTCTGATAATGTAAAAAAACTGGATATACTGATACTGATACCAACAGTTATAATCAGTAATATTAATAATGGATATTTCATAAGGTGCTCCAATGGTGAAAGTTGTTTAGGATTACTCTCGTTTTCATCATTAAAATTGAAAACGTTTATTTGGGCGTATGTACATTGTTTTGGGACATTGGTTGGATTGCGGTATTTTTTCGAGGCAACATTTTCCCCTAACCTGTACATACGCCCCGTTTATTTTATACAATTTTTAACTGTCAAGAGAGAGTGTAACCAAAATAGTCCCGATGATACAAATTTACATACGCACAAATGAAAACTAAGGAATGATCGGAAAATAACGGCTTTAGCCCTACGCTGTTCTTGCAATTGCCGAGATCAAGCATTCCTTGTATGAAATATGATCCAGTGCTTTGATATCAAACTGCTGTCCGGTTGCAGTTGTATGTTGATGAAACAAATCTGAAACCTGCTCCCGGGTAAAATTTTCCAGAACCAATGCGCTTTCTTTGATATCTTGTTCATGATTGAGCTTATCTACAAGATATTTCATACAAGTTGTTTTGCCTGTTTGACGCGGGGCATGAAGAATAAAATATCGTTCATTATCAATTAAGGTATGAATTTTTTGAATTCGGCTATCAATGTCTACCATATAATGCTTTTTCGCATTGCATGGACCTGAGGCATTAAAAAATTTTTTCATGATTTGCGCTCCTGTGGGGAAATGGAAATGGGGTCAAACCTTGAATTGTGAATTATAAAACGCTCAATGCCTTAATACAATAATTATTTTCGTTATTATATAATTCACAATTCAAGGTTTGACCCCATTTTCACCCTCCAAACGTCTTCTGAACTGGCTTACCTGTTTTGAAATAAGAAGGGAGGGGTCAAACCTTGAATTGTGAATAACAAAAAATCTGCATTGTTCATAACTCATAAAATTATAATTCACAATTCAAGGTTTGACCCCATTTCTTCCACTAAACAAGCTTAACCCTTACGTCGTCCGGCATTTCTTCGAAATACTCTGCAATCGTTTCTTTATCCGTCCCTTCAGGCACTGAAATGGATAGTTTTGCAGAAAACACCGCAACGCCGATCCCAGAAACTTCGTATCGGTCAAAATCCATTCTATCGACCTGAAGTTCGTTGCCTGAGATAATACTGTTTATGTCTTTTGTCAGGCCAGAGCGATCTTTACACTCAACAACCAAATTGATAGTTTCTAGGGGTTTTTCTTTATCTGATGCAGCTTCAGCATAGATGAAGGTGAGGTCTTTAAATTTTTCCTCCAGCTCGGCCTTTAGTTTTCCTTCTACCTCTTGTTCAATGGTTACCTTCATCATAGCAGTAAATTGCCCATCAAGCTTCATTACCTTGCTGGTCAACCATTCGCCTCCCCGTCCACGTGTAACAATGGCTAGGGATTTCATGATATCAGGACGATCTGGACCTAACACGGTCGTAATATAAACATTTTTCATATCAGATTCCTTATGATGAATTTAAAGTTTATTCGATTCAAAATTTTAAAATTAAGTATTTTAAAGGATAGCTGGAATACCCGGTAACTGACCAACCAGCGCCAATGCCACCACACAAATGATAAATGCAATCCCTGGGATAACGAGTTTATCTCTAAGAGATAATTCTTTAGCGCGTTCTGCATTTCCTATGAAACCCAGGTTATCAAGCAACATGGTGAGTGCCCAGCCAAAAACAGGATTGACGAATGCACTGGAAAAAATACAGATAGCTGCACTCATAGAATCTTTTTGTTTGTGGATCATCTGCATGCCTGCCTCAAGCAACGGAAGGAATACACCCACGATAAGTGCCACACGAAGTACAGGCTCCCACATCGCAAGATCCATTGGATATCCAATCACACCTGCCAAAATACACAAAATCCCCGTCAACAAGGCGCCGCCTGGAATGGGGCGCTTAGCGATGGCTGCCGGAATCATGTAGGTTCCCCAGGATGACGAAAGATTGCCCCCACCAAGGAACGAACCAACTCCCTGTCGAATGGATGCAACCACCATGGTATCGTCTACATTCATCAAAACGCCTTTAGCATTTTTGGGGTAATTGAGCTCCTGAAATACACGGTGTCCGAGATAGTCAGGAGACCACATCGCAACGGCCAGTATAGCAAATGGGATGACTGCGATAAAATGTGTAAGATTAGGCCAACCCAGCTGCCAACCCGTGCTTTCTCCCCACCAATAGGTTGGACTAAAATGTGGGAGCCCAGGGTCAGTCGTAAACGCAAAATCAGCTCCCAATGTAATAGCAACAATCCCAGCAACTGTAGAGCACAGAGGGATGGATAACCATCGTTTATTCACTTTCGCAAGGTAAGCATAGATAAATACAGTGATACCAATAACCGCAAATGAGATATATCCCTGATTAGCAGCGGCAGCCCATTTTTGGGTTTTTGCTATTTGTGAAATCAACCCTACCGATCCGAGATAAATGAGTAGACCTCCGCGAACCCCCACCCCAGTGAGGGTAACCAGTTTTGATCCCCCTTTGGTATATGCTAGCATCAATCCAAACACTCCGACCATAATGCCCAATGCCAGTGGATGCCCCCCTGCGGCTGCAATCAATGGTATAAGGGGGATCATCGGGCCATGGGTTCCTGGAAGATTGGCATTGGGATTCAGAAAAGCTGAGAAGACGATCACAAACAAACCACCTGCTATCAGCAGTTCGTACCGAACATTTTCTGCTACGAACTCTTGAGAAAGTCCAAATTGAGCTGCAAACACGGCCACCATAGCAGTCACCATAACCACTTTTCCAATGGTGGCGGCAATAGCGGGCACCCAATCTTCGATTTCAATACCGTAGTCTTTAAATGGCAAGTGAATCCGCCATTTTTTAAAGCTCATGATGGTTAATTCATGGTTGAGGTACTGTTCTCGACTGTCAAACTCCGACGCTTTTTTTCGTTTTTGTTGATAGCTTAAGGATTCATCACTCATCGTTTAACCTCCAAAATAGTTTACTTGTTATGTTTTCCTATTTTTATAGGAGCTACCCGTCTTAATGGTTTAGAGCTTTAAGACTTTGCCCAGACGGAATTGAAAGAACTCTTCTCAATTTTTCAAATTTTAAATTTACGCTTAGCACAAATGTCATAATATCACAAGCGATTCTTAGCGCCAAAAATCGGACAAAATTCTGAAAAATTTGGTATTTATGTTTCTATAATTAACAATTTTCAGATATTGTTTTCCTCAAATTGAGTAGAGGGGTCAAACCTTGAATTGTGAATAACAAAAAATCTGCAGGGCGTATGGACAGTTTAGGGGAAGTGAATTTCATACAAGGAATGCATGATCTTGGCAATTGCAAGAACAGCGTAGGGCTAAAGTCCATAGCCGTCAGGCTAAGGCAAACTCGCTCCAATGCTCGTTCCCAGGCTCTGCCTGGGAACGTGTTTTTGGCGGCTCTGCCGCCTGTTCAGTTCGTAGGTGGCAGAGCCACCTCGGAAAACGTTCCCAGGCAGAGCCTGGGAACGAGCATCGGAGCGAGTTTGCCTTAACCTGACGGCTATGGGCTTTAGCCCTACGCTGTTCTTGCAATTGCCGAGATCGTGCATTCCTTGTATGAAATTCACTTCCCCTAAACTGTACATACGCCCAAATCTGCATTGTTCATAACTCAAAAAATTATAATTCACAATTCAAGGTTTGACCTCATTTCCTCTACAATCGGTCACGCATTTAACCAATTAATTTATATGTAAAAATTAAAAATAAAATGCAATCGGCGCAAAAATGGCAGATTTCCATATTTGCGCCGATTAAGATAACATTCTGTAATTTAATGGAATAAATGAAATCAAGTTGCCAGTTTACAAAAGCTCAATTGGGTAATGAAAAATATGGAAAAATATTGAATATCTAACAATAATAAACAGATAATGTCAAATTGATCTTGCGCCAATAGCCATTTTTTTCGTGCGTGACATGATAAAAATGCAGGAGGTCACATTGAAAAATTTAAAAATTGTGATGAATCGGCGCAACCTGGTTCGGGGCTTATGTACAGTTTAGGGGAAATGAATTTCATACAAGGAATGCTCAATCTCGGCAATTGCAAGAACAGCGTAGGGCTATAGCCCATAGCCGTCAGGCTAAGGCAAACTCGCTCTGATGCTCGTTCCCAGGCTCTGCCTGGGAACGTGTTCTTGGCGGCTCTGCCGCCTGTTCAGTTCGTAGGTGGCAGAGCCACCTCGGAAAACGTTCCCAGGCAGAGCCTGGGAACGAGCATCGGAACGAGTTTGCCTTAAACAAGGCTCATTCTATTACCCCGGGCATTGCCCGGAACAAACACTTGAACTTCAAATAAAAAATCTGGTATATTTTGTGCTTCCAATATATTATCAATATGAAACGCTTGAATAATATGCTTCTCATCTCGAAATCGACCAGCAACCCTCGGCGTTCTTGAGCTTTGAAAGCATTCCTGACTGACCACAAGGACAATCAAATGAAAAAATCTGTTATCATTTTCTTTTTTCTTATATGTCTAACACCTTTGTTGTTAGCAAATGAAAACCAAAACCTTCCACAACAAGTCACTCTTCAACTCAAATGGCTGCATCAATTTCAGTTTGCCGGTTACTATGCTGCAAGGGAAAAAGGTTTTTATCAGGATGAAGGTCTTGATGTAACATTTCGTCAGAGAGAACAAACTAAAAATAATATTCATCAGGTTCTCAATGGTGAAGCCGAATATGGAATTGCTGATTCAATCCTCTTACTGTATCGAATGCGCGGGACACCGCTGGTCTTGCTCGCCCCCATTTTTCAACAATCCCCACTGGTTTATATCACGCTTCAAAAATCAGGAATTGAGAGCCCATATCAATTTAAAGATAAGCGGGTTATGGTCTATCCTAAAGGCACTGATGGCATCCAGTTAGAGGCACTGTTCAATGAACTGGGGATTAAAGAAACTGATTTTACATCAGTCCCAAAAACGGGTTCACCAGAATCTCTTGAAAAGGCTGAAATTGATGTTTACCCCGCTTACCTTGCAAATGAACCATTTTATTTTCATCAAAAAAATATCAAGATTAATATCATTGATCCCAAAAATTATGGTGTGGATTTTTATGGGGATATGCTTTTTACCACTCAAGATGAACTGGACAATCATCCGGATCGTGTGGATCGCTTTGTTCGCGCAAGCCTCAAAGGTTGGCGATATGCACTGAATCATGAAGATGAACTGGTTGATATTATTTTTCATAAATATGGTACCCATAAATCGCGTGAAGCCCTGCGCTATGAATCAAAAATGATTCGACGCATGATCAAACCCGATTATATTGAAATTGGAAAAATGGATATTGGACGTTTAAAATATATTGCAAACACGTTTAATCGTCTGGGCTTTACAGAAAACGATCATCTTCCTGATGGATTCCTTAAAGACCCCATTAATGAAAACCCAATTCAACTAACCCGGGCTGAAGAAAACTGGAAACAAAAACATCCCATTATTCGGGTATCCAATGAAAAGGACTGGCCACCTTTTGATTTTATGAAAAATGGCGTTGCCTGTGGATTTTCCATTGACTATATCAATCTGGTTGCATCAAAAACCGGCTTAAAACTTAAATTTATCAATGGAAAATCATGGAAAACCCTCCTTGATATGGGACGCTCAAAACAAATTGATCTGTTTCCGGCAATCTGGAAAACCGATGAACGCGAAACTTTTCTCACATTCTCGCCTCCCTATATTGATACCCCCCATATAATTGTAACCCATGAAAAGGAGTATCAAATTCAAACAATTGATGATTTAAAAGGTTATAAATTGGCTGGAATTAAAGGCTTTGCCAGTACTGAGCTGGTAAAGGAATTCTATCCAGAAATATTTTTTGTAGAAGTTGCTAACGCTGACGAAGGCTTACGACTGGTAAGTTACAAAAAAGTAAAAGCATACATTGGATCCTATGGTGAAACTGACTATATCATCCGAAAAAATATGATTGCCAACTTAAAAATTGCCTGTGAAACCACTTTGGGCGGACGTGTTCAGGCTTCGAAACTCCACGTTGCTGTGAGAAAGGACTGGCCAGAACTTGCCGGCATTATTAACAAAGCATTACATTCAATCACATCAGAAGAAATCAACCAGTTAAAATCTAAATGGCTCAGTATGAAAATTGATATTTCGACCATTGCATTGTCAAAACAAGAAAAAAAATGGATACGAGAAAATAAAGTACTCTATGTGGAATTTGATATTGATTATCCCCCAGTTGCTTTTGCATCTCCTGATGGCACAATTGATGGCATTTGCGGTGATTATCTTAGAAAAATGAGTGAATTGCTGGGTGTAAAATTCAAAGCCCTTCGGCGATATGATTCAATGCCAACTGCGAAGCACAAGATACCTGATTTCTACGCGGCTGTATCCCCAACCCCTGAATCAAAACAATGGTTGCAGTTTACAGATACCTATCAAGTATTTCCAGCGGTGATTGTCACCAGAGAAGAAGTACCTTATATTGGCAACTTAAATGATTTAATGGGTAAAAAAATTTCTGTGGTAAAAAATTACGCTGCTCATGATCTCATAAAAAGGAATCATCCGGATTTAATATTACTGCCTGAAATGAGTGTCAAGGCGGCTCTGATATCGGTTCGCAATAAAAATGCTTTTGCCTTTATTGGCAATATGGCAGTGATCAACCATATCATTAAAAGAGAAGGCTTGAGTGGATTAAAAGTCTCTGGTGGAACCCCATATAAAATAAAAATTGCCATGGCAGCACCTAAAGCTGATACCAAGATGTTTAGTATTATTCAAAAATCTTTGCGAGCAATACCATCCAACGAAAAAAGTGAGTTCAATCGAAAATGGATTTATGGCAGTTCAAACTTGCAGGTAGATTATTCATTGGTGTGGAAAATAATTGTCTTTGCCTGTATCATTGTTGTTATTATCCTGTACTGGAATCGTCACCTGAGTTTTATGGCAAGAGAACTGCGTACTGCAAAAAATACAGCAGAAAATGCCAATCGTGCAAAAAGGGATTTTCTGGCCAATATGAGCCATGAAATTCGAACCCCTTTAAATGCTATCATTGGAATGAATCATCTGATCTTACAAACCCAATTGACCCCCCGGCAAAAGGATTATCAAACTAAAATATTTCGTTCAGCCAATGCATTGCTATGCCTTATTGATGATATTCTCGACTTTTCCAAGATTGAGGCCGGAAAACTGGAAATGGAAATTAGAGATTTTTCTCTTAATGAAGTTGTTGAATACTTATCCTCTGTAATCAAATCAAAAAGTGCTGAAAAAGGATTGCAATTCTCTCTGGATGTGTCCAAAAGAATTCCCAATACCTTAAAAGGTGATCCAATACGTCTCAGCCAGGTGTTAATTAATCTATCAACCAATGCCATTAAATTTACCGACACAGGGACTGTTTCAGTAAGTATTCAACTCATTGAAAAAAACGATAAAAAAGTAGTTCTGGGGTTTTCAGTTCAAGATACTGGTATTGGCATGACAAAAAAGCAAGTCAGTCATTTGTTTCAAGCCTTTCATCAAACCGATACCTCTATCACACGAAAATATGGCGGTACAGGCCTTGGACTGGTAATCAGTAAGCGACTGATTGAAATGATGAATGGAAAAATCAAGGTGAATAGTCAACCAGATGTGGGAACTGAGTTTTACTTTACTGCATCCTTTGGATGGTCAAATATGAAAATTTCGTCAAAAAATTTAGACATTTCAAAATATAAAGTCAAGGAGCTGATTTCAGATAAGCATGTATTACTGGTTGAAGATAATGAGATCAATTTGCAAGTGGCTCAGGAACTGTTGGAAGGCGTTGGCGTTAGAATTACTGCTGCTTGTAATGGAAAACAAGCTGTAGCCATTGTTAAACAAGAATCATTTGATGCCATATTAATGGATATTCAAATGCCTGAAATGGATGGTTATACAGCAACCCATCATATTCGCACACAATTTTCTTTAAATGACCTGCCCATTATTGCCATGACAGCAAATGCAATGGCTGGAGAACGTGAAAAATGTTTAAGCGCTGGCATGAACGATCATATTTCCAAACCGGTCAAGCCATTAAATCTGTTTGAGACCTTGATCCGGTGGCTTCGACCGGATATTGATACTGATCAAATACATGATTCTTTGTCCCAATCCAATGAAAGCCCTCAGGAATGTGATAATGTTTTAAATGCCACAATTGATGGCGTTGATGTTCAACTTGGATTTGACTATATGAATAAATCCAAAGATTTGTATTTAAAAACCTTGAACAATTTTTACAATCGCTTCACTGATATTAATGCGCAAATACAAGCCAAACTGTCCAGTGGAAAAATGCAAGAAGCTGAACGTCTTGTGCATACTTTTAAATCACTAGCAGGGAGTATTGGTGCAAAAAAACTGGAATCAATTTCCAGTGCTCTCGAATCCGCTATTCAACTTAGAATTGATGATAACATTTCAAGTGGATTGAAAGACCTTGCACAGGAACATAAGAAAGTGATACCATCTTTGAAAATGTTTTTGGTACAAATTGAAAATGTTCAGACTTCTGAAAATGACAAACAAACTGATAATAATCAGCATAATAAAATGAACCATACAGATTTAACTAAGACTTTTGAAGATCTGGCATTCCATATTAAAGAAGGAAACTCTGATGCTGTGGACTTGATTACTCCTCTGGAAAGCATGCCAGAACTTTCTGCTATTGCAAATGATATTCGGAACCTAAAAAATCAAGTGGATGATTATGAATTTGAAGATGCCAGTGAAACATTGAAACGTATTTGTGACGCTTTGAATATTGATAATATTTAGCATATTTTATTTAACCAGGAAAAGAGACAAAATGAGTAAAAATGTAGAACAGGCAAAAGTACTCATCGTGGACGATGAAAAAATGAATTTGGATGTATTGGTGGGATTGCTTAAACCCCATTATCGAACAGTTGCAGCAAAAAGTGGAGAACAGGCATTTAAACGACTGGAAATACCACCACTGCCTGATTTAATTCTTTTGGATATCATGATGCCTGGGATGGATGGTTACGAAGTGTGTCGTAAACTTAAAGATGATAACGCCACCCGCGATATCCCGATCATCTTTATTACTGGAAAAAATGATGTGCAATACGAGGCAAAAGGATTTCAGGCTGGCGCTGTGGATTATATTACCAAGCCTTTTAGCCCTTTAATTGCTTTGGCTCGGGTTAAAACACATATTGAACTAAAACGCAGGGGGGACATGCTTGAACGTCTTGCAGGACTTGATGGCCTGACCGGCATTCCCAACCGACGACAGTTTGATCAGTTTTTAGCAGCAGAATGGAAACGTTCTATCCGATATAATCATACGATATCATTGATTATTATGGATATTGATTATTTTAAGCTATATAATGATCATTATGGCCATGCTGATGGTGATGACTGTCTGAAAAAGGTTGCAAAAAGTATTTCTCGAACAGTGATTCGCAGCACCGACTTATCTGCAAGATATGGTGGTGAAGAGTTTGCCTGTATTTTACCGGAGACAGACTTTGATGGCGCAATGGCCACTGCGGATCGAATCATGAAAGCAATTCAAGGACTGGCTATTCCTCATGAAAAATCTCATATTTCCGATCATGTTACTGTCAGCATTGGGGTTGCAAGTTTAAGCCCACAAGAAAATGAAAAACCCATCTCTTTGATTGAAATGGCTGATCAAGCTTTGTATCGCGCAAAAGGAAATGGACGTAATCAAATCGCTGGCGATTCTCATTAAGGGTTCACCTGACCCAATTCAATGGGTATTTTTCCAGATAAGTTATTGTAATTGTTCGAAAAAAGCCCATCAACACAAGTGATACTGTTACAAGTTTTAGAAAAATTCAAAAAAATTGTTCAAAAATATCAATAACTAGGATTTTTACATCCCCCAAACAGTTATCGTTTTATTGTTCACCATTTTTTGCTGGCAAAATATTTTTTTGTCCCAGGTGATGGATACACGTCTATCGAATATCACAAGGTGCCCTTGTTTTTGTGCGCAGCGATCTAAATATTTATCAATTTGTTTTAGCCCTTCAGAAATTGTTTTTTCAAGGTTGCTGTATAAAATTTTCAGTTCAATCACTTCTTTTTGAATCCCCTGGGAATAATTCCAGATTATCAGTAAATCTGTACGTCCGCGCCCAAGTCCATATTCTCTTTCTATGCGCCCTCCCGAATTAATGACACGCTGAAGAAACGCCTGCAATAACAAGTGGGGACCGGCTTCTTTATATTGAAATCTTTCAACCCAATGTTCGGAATGCTCTCTAAAAAATTCTTGAAATGCTTCAAGCAGTTTTGGCATGTCAAGTCTGCCATCATTTGCAATATACCATGTTGGTTTTATTTTTGATGCCAAATTATACTGGGTAATGGTTGTTAATTCTCGTGGAATCACTTCCTGATAAATGGGGTTTGAGATTTTCAATTCTGAATTTTCTTTATTGATAAGACCTAAATCCATTACATATTGGATATCATCCGGATTTATTTTATCAATATATATACCTTGCATCATTGGCTCAATAACGTTTCGTACTCTATCTTCAATGAGTTTATCCGCCAATTGATCTAAATGGGTTTCTCGTCTTAAAATCAAGTTTTCTTTTGCCTGGATAACTTTATCTTCGGTAATGACTTGTTTCCGATCCCTCGCCTCTTTCATTTTAAAGCAGGTTTCATAAGCCAGGGCATTGACCAACCAGGGCTGGCCTTGCGTATAGTTCCAAATTAAATCTTTTGCGCGGGTATCAAATTTTTGACCTGTTTCTTGTGTATGCGCCTCCAGTAATTGATCAACTTCAGTTTGAATAAAATTACCCAACCGCAAGGATTCTGCTTTGATATTGAATGCACTTCCGCCGGTAATTA